>Ga0222645_100062_pt1 | contig 67503 bp, 60 predicted proteins | sample AntAcemetagen292_FD_179881 | JGI IMG/M metagenome (GOLD analysis project Ga0222645, IMG submission 179881) | Saline water microbial communities from Ace Lake, Antarctica - #292 | ecosystem: Environmental > Aquatic > Non-marine Saline and Alkaline > Saline | place: Antarctica: Ace Lake | collected...
CTGATGGTCGGGCCGCCCGGGGCTGGCAAGTCCATGCTGGCGCAGCGCTTTGCCGGCTTGCTGCCCGCCATGACCGCCGATGAGGCTTTGGCCAGTGCTGCAGTGGCGTCACTGGTCGGGCGGTTTTATCCTGCGCGTTACGGCATGCGCCCTTTCGCTGCGCCACACCACACGGCGAGTGCCGTGGCCTTGGTGGGTGGCGGCTCACCGCCCAAACCCGGCGAGATATCGCTGGCGCACCACGGCGTTCTGTTTTTAGACGAGTTCCCTGAATTCAGCCGGGCCAGCCTAGAGGCGCTGCGCGAACCACTTGAAACAGGGCTTATTCGCATTGCACGTGCGGCGCACCAAGCCGAGTTTCCAGCGCAGTTTCAACTCATTGCCGCCATGAACCCCTGCCCCTGCGGCTTTTTAGGCCACCCCACCAAAGCCTGCCGAGACACGCCAGACCAAGTCAGCCGCTACCAAGGCAAGTTATCAGGCCCCTTGCTAGACCGCATTGACTTGCACATCAACGTGCAAGCCGTCCCGCCAGAGCAACTGCTCAACACCAAGTCTGGCGAGCAACACGACCAAGGCGAAGACAGCCACGTCATACAACAACGCGTAGAAGCTGCCCACCAACTCGCCATGTCCAGGCAGGGCAGCGCCAACAACTTGCTGATAGGGGAGCGGCTCAACACCCACATGCAACTGGCGCATGATGCCACTGCGTTTGTGCAGCAAGCTGCCACCAAGCTGCAATGGTCTGCCAGGCGCATGCACCGCGTCATGCGCGTAGCTAGAACCATTGCCGACCTAGAGCACAGCCCGCAAGTGGCCAGCGTGCACGTGGCCGAGGCTGTGCAGTATCAGCGGGTATTGGGTGGTGGGCATTAATGGCCGTTGCCTCCATGTGGTGTCGCCCGCCGCGCAGCCGCCAACGGGTTTGAACGAGCGCTAGACTTTATTCACGCCCCAGCAATGCTTGCTCAACGGCTTGTTGCCTGGCCAGTTTTTTTTGAATTTGGCGTTGCTGTTTCAGCCAAGCTTTGAGATTGCCCGCCTCTTGTATGGCCTGAACGTCGTTTCGCAGCTGTTGAATACGCTGCTGAAGCTGGCTGCGCTGCTGTTTCAGGCCACGTTCAATGGCACTGTCGTGGGTTTGTGCGCTCAGTGACATACCCAGCGCCTGGCTGGCGCTCATTTCGGCCAACTCGACATCGGCGCTTAAGCTGGCCACTTGTTGCTTGAGCAAGCGCGTCATGGATTCGATCTGCTGTGCGCCCAGGCGAGCCACGGTGGTGGCATCTTCAGTCAGCATGTGAACTTGCATGTGCAACAAGGCGGCCACATCTTGGCGTTTGTAAGCCGCATTCACCTGGCTCATGAGGGCTGTTTTTCGCTCGCGCTCTACGTGGTTTGTTTCGCGGTCAGGGTGCAGGCTGCTGGCCAGTTGCCTAAAAATGCTCCGCAGCGTGGCTTTGGTGTCTTGTGCCTGCTGCTGTGATTGTTGTTCGGGGGCGCTGGGGCGTTTGCGCTTGCGCTTGCTTGTGCTGTGTGCCCCGAATGCGTCCTCCTGACCCTCCTGCGCCCGGGTTTGAGCCATTTTGCTGTGCAAAATAGCCATCAACTCATCAGGGTCGTCAGGGATGTTGTCCGCCTCCTCTGGGCCGAGCAACTCCTCGACCATTTTGCGCAATTGAGCCGTGCGCGACGCCAGCATGCTTTTTTTCAACGCCTCGTTCTCACGGTGTTGAGGGATGTAGTCGCCCATGAGGGCCAGCAACGCTGGATCCTGCATGTGCTCGGTCATGCGCAGCAGGCTGGCCACCACATCAGACAAGTCGCGCCGCTGCACGACTGTGAGGTTGCTGACCTCCAAGTGCTCATGTAGTTTAAGAGCGATGGCCTTTTTTTGTTCGGCCACCTCGCGCTCCAAGACCGCCATTGCTTGGTGGTGGGGAGCTTGGTAGGTGTGCTTCAGCTGATCAAGCCGTTGCAAGTCTGACGTGAGGTGGCCTATGCGCCCCATCAATTTGTTAAGCCACAGTTGCGCTGGGCTGGGCTTGTGCCGCTGTACGGCGGCAGACTTGACCAACTGAATGGCTGTGCCCACCGCATGTGGGGTGGCTATGGGGTCACCACACAAGTCAACATCCTGGGGCTTGGTCGGTGTCATTGTGTGTATTGTGCCTTCTTCTCAAGGGCAGGCTAAACCCACTCGGAACCAGTGGGCGTGTGGTCACAACAGCACGCCGACAACAATTTGTTGTAACTATTTTTGATACATTATTTCACAAAGGGGTACCATCACGTCTGCGATTTACTAGGCGCGGAGGCATGGCGAGCAACTAAATTAGCCGCTGCTGATGCGGGCATATTTTCTTCCATCCCGCCTTTCAACAGCGCGTTTTCAAAGCCACCCAACGACCACACACCACCATGCTGTCGAACTTCCCATTTGTAGCTCTTGCGATTTACTACTGGACCATGTCCATTACGCCGGGCCCTAACAACGTCATGTTGACGATCTCGGGTGCAAATTTTGGATTTAAGCGAACCATTCCACACATCACCGGTATTGGATTGGGCTGCGCCTTACAAACATTTTTGCTGTGCCTAGGCCTTGGTGTCGTTTTTACACTTTTCCCTGTGATTCAGGACATGTTGAGGTGGGTTGGCGCGGCCTATTTGATCTATCTCGCTTGTAAATTGATAGGGGCGAAGCTCAAACAAGCTGGTGAGGCCAAACGACCCATGACCACGTGGGAAGCGGCTCTTTTTCAGTTTATCAATCCGAAGGCATGGGTCAAAGCGACAACCACTGCGACCATCTTTTTGCCTGCTGGCACACCGCCCCTTGTTGCCGGCACCGCCATTTTTACAGTCTGTCTGGCTGTTAATTTCGTGTCAGCGTCGACGTGGGCAGGTTTCGGCGTCGGGATAGGTGCGTTTCTGTCTCGTGCACGAGGCTTGATGGTCTTCAACTACGCAATGGCAGCCCTTCTTATAGGAACGGCCGTGTACGTTGTTTTGGCTTGAGCCAGGTCGCCGCGCCGTTCGCATTCACCACTGTTGACGTAGAACGTAGCCCTGCGTTGTCCAGAGGGTGTGCGGCGCAGATGGCGTAGAAGGTGCACAATAAAGTCCTGTAGCGAGATAAGGGAGGCCCGTATGCTGGCGTTAAGACCAAATTGTGAGTGCTGTGACAAAGACTTACCGCCTGATTCGACTGAGGCTTTCATCTGCTCTTTTGAGTGTACGTTTTGCACAAGCTGCGCAACAAACGTTCTCAAGCATGTATGCCCCAATTGCGGCGGTAACTTCTCGATCAGGCCCATCAGACCTGCGGTCGCTTTAACAAATAACCCACCGTCTACCAAGCGCGTGCTTAAAGAGCAGGGTTGTAACGTCGCGGCACGCTAGCCGTTGAATGCGACGTTTGCGCATGCCCTGTCACGATGCTGATGGTGTTCTCACAATTGAACGAACCACCCGCCGTGAAGGACCAGAGGTCAGCGCACACCAGCGGCAAGGCCTCTACAAGTTAGGTCCTAAAAACACCTTCACCCGCTGTTCGTCCACCCCGCTACGCTGGGCTACATCTCGTACTTGGTCTTCGCCAATTTTGCCCACGTTGAAATAGGTGGCGTCGGGATGGGCTAGGTAAAAGCCGCTGACGCTGGCTGCAGGCGTCATGGCTAGGCTATCGGTCAGGGCCATACCAACGTCGCCGGCTTGCAGTACCTCGAACATGGCGCGTTTGGCGCTGTGGTCGGGGCAGGCAGGGTAGCCAGGCGCAGGACGAATGCCTTGGTAGGCTTCTTTGATCAACTCGCCGCTGCTCAGTTGCTCGCCTGATGCGTAGCCCCACCAGTCTGTTCTCACGCGCTGGTGCATCATCTCGGCCATGGCCTCGGCCAAGCGGTCGGCCAAGGCTTTGATCATGATGGCGTTGTAGTCGTCTTGCGCTGCTTCATAGCCATTGGCGCGTGCGTCTGCCCCAATGCCTGCGGTCACAGCAAACATGCCCACATAGTCCGCGCCTTGTTCGGGTGTGGCTACGAAATCGGCCAAACAGCGGCTGGGTCGCATCACCCCTTCTATCATTTGCTTTTCGGTTTGTTGGCGCAGACCATGCCATGTCATGGCGGTGGTTTGACGGGTTTCGTCTGTGTACAGCGCAATGTCGTCGTCGCTCACACGCTGTGCGGGGTACAGACCAACCACGGCATTGGCGGTGAGCCAGCGACCGTCAACAATGCGCTTTAGCAGCGCTTGTGCGTCCGCAAACACTTGCCGCGCTTGCTCGCCCACCACCTCGTCTTGAAGAATGGCGGGGTACGGTCCAGCCAAGTCCCATGTTTGAAAGAACGGCCCCCAGTCTATAAACGGCACCACCTCGTGCAGGTCCACCCCCTTGAGCACACGCTTGCCAATGAACTTGGGGACAGTGGGCGTGTAGTTGTCAAAGTCAACGGGTGTGGCGTTGGCTCTGGCCTGTGCCAGCGTCCACATAGGTGTTTGCTTTTTATTGGCGTGTTGGCTGCGTACGCGCTCGTAGTCCATGTTCAGCTCTTGAATATACGTGGCTTTGTCGTCGCCTAGCAGTCCCGTCGTCACGCTGACGCTGCGAGACGCATCAGGCACATACACCACAGGCCCGCTGTAATGCGGCGCTATTTTGACAGCCGTATGTACACGGCTGGTGGTTGCACCACCAATCAGCAATGGCGTTTGTCGCTCACGAAACCACGGGTCTTTTTCCATCTCGCCCGCCACCGCTTGCATTTCTTCTAGGCTTGGTGTGATCAGTCCAGACAGGCCAACAATGTCTGCGTTTTCTTCTTTGGCTTTTTTCAAGATGTCTTGCCATGCCACCATCACACCCATGTTGACCACGTCGTAGTTGTTGCACTGCAGCACCACCGTGACAATATTTTTACCAATGTCGTGGACGTCGCCTTTGACGGTGGCGATCACAATTTTTCCTCTGCTGCGCACATCATTGCCTGCCGCTTCCATGCGCAGTTTTTCTTCTTCGATATAGGGCACCAAATGCGCTACCGCTTGTTTCATCACACGGGCACTTTTAACCACTTGCGGCAAAAACATCTTGCCTTCACCAAACAAGTCACCCACCACATTCATGCCATCCATGAGTGGCCCCTCAATCACGTGCAGCGGCCTGCCACCCCCCGCTGATATGTCTTGCCACACCTCTTCGGTGTCTTCTACGATGAATTCGTTGAGGCCACGCACCAAAGCATGGCTTAGGCGTTCGCGTATAGGCAGTGTGCGCCATTCGTATTGTTTACTGTCGTCTTTGGCCGCCCCTTTGGCTGATTCAGCGACCTCAATGAGCCGCTCGCCAGCGTCTGGCCGGCGGTTGAGCACCACGTCTTCGGCGCGTTCGCGCAACACGGGCTCCAGCTGGTCGTACACGCCCAACATGCCCGCATTGACGATGCCCATATCCATACCGGCCTTCACTGCATGGTACAAAAAGACGGTGTGAATTGCTTCACGCACGGGGTCGTTGCCTCTGAAACTAAAGCTCACATTCGACACCCCACCACTTATTTTGGCGCCCGGTAAGTTGGCCTTAATCCAGCGCACCGACTCAATAAAGTCGACGGCATAGTTGTTGTGCTCTTCAATGCCCGTGGCAATAGCAAAGATGTTGGGATCGAAAATAATGTCTTCTGCCGGGAAGCCCACCTGGTCCACCAGCACGCGATAAGCCCGTTCGCAAATTTCAATTTTCCGCTCATAGGTGTCGGCTTGCCCCTGCTCATCGAAAGCCATTACCACGGCGGCTGCGCCATAGCGCTTGACCAATCTGGCTTGACGGCAAAACTCTTCAAGGCCCTCTTTCATGCTGATGGAGTTGACGATGCTTTTGCCTTGCACGCATTGCAAGCCCGCTTCAATCACACTCCATTTGCTGGAGTCAATCATCACAGGTACACGCGCAATGTCTGGCTCACCTGCCATGAGGTTTAAGAACTTCACCATGGCCGCTTGGCTGTCCAACATGGCTTCGTCCATGTTGACGTCCACCACTTGCGCGCCGTTTTCTACTTGCTGGCGCGCGACGGCCAAGGCTTCTTCGAACTGCTCGTTCAAAATCAAGCGTGCAAAGGCTTTAGAGCCTGTCACGTTGGTGCGCTCCCCCACGTTGATAAACAAGGTGCTGGTGCCCACGCTCAGCGGCTCCAAGCCTGAAAGCAGCATGGGTGGCAATGTTTGGACTAACGGTTTGGCTAAGGATTCGTTTGGTTTCACAGCGGGTCTCACCTGATGGCGTACAAGTTCAGGTGAGCGCCGTTGTAGGATCTGCCACACATCCAATGCATCAGTTGCTGGCCACGTGTGAAGATGTCCGCCGAGCCTGCCACCGCCGTGCCATGTTGCCATGCGGGATGATGCAGCGCTCCTCAGCGGCAAGCCTCCATAATAACCGTTTGCTAGGCAGCCAGTCGAACGCCAAAGGCTATAAACATCAAGCCGACCACACTATTAAGCAATGCGCTAAGGCGTTTGCGCTTGGCAAAGGTGTTTGCCAACTTCACCCCGCCCACAATCAACATGCTCAAATACAGCACGCTGACGCACTGCACGATGAGGCCTAGCATGGCAAACGTCACACCCGGGTTGGCATAGGTGGGGTCTACAAACTGCACAAAGAAGGAAACGAAAAAGAATATGGCCTTGGGGTTGAGCAAGCTCACCACCAAGGCTTTGCGATACACCGCTTTGCTGGTGACCTCTTTGACAGGCTTCAGGTCTTTCACCATGCTGTGCACCATTCCCGGCTGGCTCTGGCTGGTGCGCCAGCCTTGCAAACCGCCCCATATCAGCTTCAAACCCAGCCACCCCAGGTAAGCGGCACCTGCCCATTTGATGGCGTGGAACACGTGCGGGTAAGCATTGAGCACAGACGCTGCGCCACATACGGTGAGCAGTATCAGCACCAGATCACCAGTCACAATGCCCAACGCGCCGGCATAGCCCATGCGCAAGCCCGCACGTGTGGCCACAGTCAGCACATACAACGAGTTGGGCCCAGGCAACAACACAATGGCAACCGTGCCAGCTACAAAGACGCCTAAATCGGTGATGCCAAACATGGTGTGCGCCTAACAAGCGTTGGAGTGAGTGTTGAATCAACTCGCCAGTCTAAGGCCAGGCGTGTAATTGCACACAGAAAACGTGTGTGTAATTAATTTTGTTTCTAAAAAGAGCGTTTATCCGTAAAAAATGGGCAGAAACCCCTAGGTATTTAATGCTTTTTAGTGATTTTTCGAGGCCTGCTCGCGTTAAGATTTGTTTCACATTTTGTATACACAATTAAATACAAATGTCCTTACCAACGACACGCCATGTGCGCACTGCCTTTCTAGGCTGACCACGGCATATGACAACTTAAGGAGACAGACATGCAATCCAACGACAACAGCGCGCTAAGCCTAGTCACCAGCCAAGAAAAAACATGGGGCTGGTTCGCTATATTTAATGTGTGGGCCAACGACATCCAATCATTGTTTGGCTACACCTTGGTCGCCTCTTTGTTTATTTCATTCGGCGTTAGCGGCTGGACGGCCTTTGCCGCCCTCATCGCCGCAAGCCTGTTTGTGATGTTCATGGTTAATTTGTCCGGCGCAGCCGGCGAGCGCTACGGCATTGCATACCCAGTGTTTGCAAGGGCCAGCATGGGCACGGCGGGCGCCAAACTACCAGCCGTATTGCGCTCGGTTGTTGCCGTGTTTTGGTACGGCGCACAAGTCTACTTTGCGTCAACCGCTTTGGCGCTGCTCATCAAATCCCTCACAGGCGCCGAAGCTGGCGATGTGCTGTTTTTAGGCCTCAGTGGTATTGACTGGGTCGCCTTCTTGTTTGTGTGGGCGTTCCACATCCTGATTTTCTGGCGCGGCATGAACTGGGTTGAAGGTTTCTTAAACTTGGCTGGCCCATTTGTGTACGCCGTGATGATCGCCTTGGTCATTGTGCTGTGGTCTAAGTCAGATGGGCAGTTGTTTTCAGCGGCGCAAAGCATCTTTGCCAACCCTGAGGGCACTTGGAAAACTGAGATGTCTGGCTTTGTAGCTATCTTCGGCACCATGGTGGCTTACTTCTCTGCCGTGATGATCAACTTCAGTGACTTCTCACGCTTTGCTAAGGACAAGCAAGCCATGGTTAAAGGCAACCTCATGGGTTTGCCATTGAATATGATTTTGTTCTCTGCCTTGGCCCTGCTCACAACCGCTGGTGCAGCTGTGGTGTACGGTGAGGCCATCATCAACCCAACTGAAATTGTGGCACGCACCGACAGCGTGTTCTTGAGCGTCATTGCTGCCATCACATTCTTTGCAGCCACCGTCGGTATCAACTTGGTAGCCAACTTCATTCCTGCAGTGAACGGCATTGCCAACCTGTCACCCAACACCATTGGTTTTCGCAAAGCCGGTCTGATCACATCCGGTTTCGCCTTGGTGATTGGTGGCTTGTGGACAGCAGTGATCAGCCAAATCGGTATTGGTGGCTTCGTCAACACGCTCGGTGCCACGTTGGCGCCGCTGTTCGGCATTTTGATTGTGGATTACTTCGTGGTTCGCAAACAAGTGTTGAGCCAAGAAGACCTCTACAACATGGACGGTGGCAAGTACCACTACAAAAACGGCTGGCACGACAATGCTGTGATTGCCTTCGCCATTGGTGCAGTCTTTTCTGTGGCCACCGTTTGGTTGCCCATGTTGAGCGACTTGTCTGGCTACGCCTGGATCATTGGTGCCGCATTAGGCGCTGCTGTTTACTACATACGCACCAAACATATGAAGCTTGCTTAAGACGCAGCCTGACTAACTAAGTCTGCGTACACGGCCCGACTGCCAATGGCAATCGGGCCGTTTTTTTTGCCTACAAGACACAGCATGACCAACGCTTGGTTGTAGCAACTGCCCCGGCGGCATGGCGAGCGGCAGACTGCTGCGTTTAGGCCGCTTCGCGGTATGCCGCCCACGTCACGGCCCTTGCTTTTTCAGGCCTGACCGCATCGCCAATGGCGGCGATGTGCTCGGGGGTGGTACCGCAGCAGCCACCCACGATATTGACCAAGCCTTGTGCGGCAAACTCGTGAATCAAGCGGCTGGTGACATCTGGTGTCTCATCAAAACCTGTGTCACTCATGGGGTTGGGCAGGCCCGCGTTGGGGTAGCAGCTGATGTACGTGCCCGTGGCCACTTTTGACAGCTCTTGAATATAGGGGCGCATCAACGCCGCACCCAAGGCGCAATTCAAGCCCACGGCCAGGGGTTTGACATGGCGAACGCTGGCCCAAAAGGCCGTCACCGTTTGGCCGCTGAGCACGCGGCCAGAAGCGTCTGTCACCGTACCACTGATGATGACTGGCAGGCGCTCGCCCGTAACGTCAAAAAACTCTTCAATGGCAAACAGCGCGGCTTTGGCATTGAGGGTGTCAAAAATGGTTTCTACCAGCAACACGTCTGCGCCGCCCTCAAACAAGCCTTGCACCTGCTCGTAGTAAGACGCGCGCAGCTGCTCAAACGTGACGTTGCGCGCGCTTGGGTCGTTCACATCTGGGCTAATGCTGGCAGTTTTGGGGGTCGGGCCTAACGCTCCCAATACAAACCTAGGCTTGTCTGGGGTAGAGAACTTGTCACAAGCCGCGCGTGCCAGCTTGGCAGACTCGACGTTCATTTCATAGGCCAAGTCGGCCATGTCATAGTCATCTTGTGCAATGCGGGTCGCGCCAAAGGTGTTGGTTTCGACCATATCGGCACCAGCGGCCAAATAGCGCTCGTGCACATCGGTAATGATGTCTGGACGGGTCAGACTCAGCAACTCGTTGTTGCCTTTAATGTCTTTATGAAAGTCTTTAAACCGCTCACCGCGGTACTGCGATTCACCCAGCTTAAACCGCTGAATCATTGTGCCCATGGCACCGTCAAGCACCGCAATCCGCTGGGCCAAAATAGCTGGCAGGGCTTGACCCCGCGTGTAAACGTGTTCGGTGGGAGCGGATGTGGCGGTGGTGTTCATGGCTCTATTGTAAGAAGTTGGTGCGGCCTCGCGCGACAAAGTCCACATCTATGCCCGACAATAGAAGGCTTATGAAACACTTGCAGCCATTAGAAGCTTGGGCGCTATTACAAGATAACCCTCGGGCCTTGATGATCGATGTCCGCATGGAGATTGAGTCCCTGTATGTAGGCCGACCGCCCGGCGCCATCAACGTACCGTGGTACGAGTATCCAGACCTCACCCCTCACCCAGAGCAATTTGTGCAGTTGGTGGCGGACGAAGCCCAAGACAAGGCACGTCCTATTGTGCTGATTTGCCGCAGTGGACAACGCACTCTCGATGCAGGCAAGGCGCTTGAAACAGCTGGGTTTACAGACGTAACAAACGTGTTGAACGGCTTTGAAGGCTCGCTCAACGACACCTTCCAGCGCTCGTGTCTGAATGGCTGGCGCTTTGACGGCCTGCCATGGGAGCAGCTGTAACACTGTGCGCACACCCGCCGACATTGCCTTAGCCAGCCAGAGCACGTCGCAGGACGTGCTGCATGAGATTTTTGGTTTCGATGCTTTTAGGGGGCCTCAAGCTGAGATCATCCAACACGTGGTGAGCGGTGGTGACGCGCTGGTACTGATGCCCACAGGTGGGGGTAAAAGCTTGTGCTACCAAGTGCCCGCCATTGTGAGACAGCGCGCTGGCCACGGCGTGGCCATTGTGGTCTCGCCACTCATTGCACTGATGCACAACCAAGTTGGTGCCTTGCACGAAGTCGGCGTATCGGCGGCATTTTTAAACTCCACACTCGACATGGCTGCAGCGCGCGAGGTGGAACAACGCATGCTGCGTGGCGACATTACCTTGTTGTACGCCGCGCCTGAGCGCATCACCACGCCGCGTTTTTTAGCGCTGCTCACCAGCTTGTTTGAGCGCGGCCAGCTCAGCTTGTTTGCCATTGACGAGGCACACTGCGTTAGCCAGTGGGGCCACGACTTTAGGCCAGAGTACCGCGCCATGTCGGTGCTGCATGAGCAGTTCCCAGGCGTGCCTCGTTTGGCACTCACCGCGACTGCCGACTCGCTCACACGTCAAGACATGGTGCACCACTTGGCGCTTCATGATGCGCGCCAATTTGTCAGCAGCTTTGACAGGCCCAACATCAGCTACCGCATCACTGAAAAGCGTGACGGCATGGCGCAGCTGTTGGCGTTTATACAGGCCGAGTTCGATGGTGATGCAGGCGTGGTGTATTGCCAATCACGCCGCCGGGTAGAGGAAGTGGCCGATCAGTTGGTGCGCGCTGGCGTGAACGCTCTGGCCTACCACGCCGGTATGGATGCAGGTATCCGTCAACGCAACCAAGACCGCTTTTTGCGTGAGGACGGTGTGGTGGTGGTCGCCACCATTGCCTTCGGCATGGGCATTGACAAGCCCGATGTGCGCTTTGTGGCACACATGGACATGCCCAAAAATATTGAGGGGTACTACCAAGAAACAGGACGCGCCGGACGCGATGGTGAGGCTGCGGTTGCATGGATGGCGTATGGCTTGGCCGACGTCATCAACCAGCGCCGCATGATAGATGAGGGCGTGGCCAGCGATGAGTTCAAGCAAGCGCTGCGCGGCAAGCTAGATGCCTTGCTGGCGCTGGCTGAAGCCACAGACTGTCGTCGTGTGCATTTGCTGGACTACTTTGGCGAGCCCAGCAAGGCTTGCGGCAATTGCGACAACTGCTTAAACCCGCCGCAAGTTTATGATGCCACGCAAGCCGCACGCAAATTGCTCAGCACCATATACCGCTTCCAACAAAGCTCTGGCATGGCCTTTGGCTCAGGGCATTTGATTGATGTGCTGCGCGGCAAAACAACCGACAGGGTCACGCAATACCAACACGACAAACTCAGCACCTTTGGCATAGGCGCCGACATGAGTGATGTGCAGTGGCGCGCACTGCTGCGCCAGTTGGTAGCCAGCGGCGCGGTGGTGGTTGATGCAGGTATGTACAAAACGCTGCAACTGGGTGAGCCTGCGCGGGCCTTGCTGCGCGACCAAGCCCAAGTGTGGCAGCGTGTTGCCAGCACCAGTGCCAGCAAGGGCGCTGCATCGCGCACCACAAACAAGACCGATGACACCGACCTCGACGTTCATGCGCAACCCGTATTTACAGCACTGAAAGCATGGCGAGCCGAGGTGGCACGCTCACATGATTTGCCTGCTTACGTGATTTTTAACAACAACACGCTCAAGGCCTTGGCCCAGCTGCGTCCGAGCGACGCCGACGAGTTGGTTGGCGTGCCCGGCATTGGCAGCAAAAAATTAGAGGCTTATGGAGACCAGGTGTTGCGCGTCATTGCCATGTCGTAGGCTGACGGCTTTACAACTCTGCGCGCACCTGCCAAATCTCCGGAAACAACACCACGTCCAGCATGGCGCGCAAGTAGCCTGTGCCACTGGTGCCACCTGTGCCGCGACGCATACCAATAATGCGCTCAACGGTTGTTAAGTGCCGAAAACGCCACAGCCGAAACGTGTCTTCAATATCTGTGAGTTTTTCTCCCAGCTGGTACAAGTCCCAGTACTGAGAAGAGTCTTGATACACCACCTTCCAAGCCGCTTGCACATTGGGGCTACTGGTGTGGCTTTGTCGCCAATCACGCGCCAAGTTGTGCGCCTCAATGGGCAGGTGCGCTCTGGCCAGCAAGCCAATGGCTATGTCATACAAAGAGGGTGCATCATAGGCGCGCTGCACCATGGCCAACAACTCTGGCTTGTGCGCATGGGGCTTAAGCATGGCGGCATTTTTATTGCCCAGCGCAAACTCGATGCAGCGGTATTGCGCGCTTTGGAAGCCGCTGGAATTGGCCAAATAAGGGCGCAATGCGGTGTACTCTGGTGGCGTCATGGTTGCCAACACATCCCACGCGCTCACCAGCTGCGACATGATGCGACTGACCCGCGCCAGCATTTTGAACGCCACGTTAAAGTGGCCGTTTTGTAAAGCCTGCATAGCCCCTGCCAACTCGTGCAGCATCAGCTTCATCCACAGCTCGCTGGTTTGGTGCTGCACGATGAATAGCATCTCGTCATGCACAGGCGACAAGGGTTGCTGAGCGCCCAGGATCTCGTCTAGGTGCAAGTAATCTCCGTAGGTCATGTCGCTTGAGTAGTCTAGCTTTGCACCTTCGCTTGCCACGGTCTCTGCGGGATTTTTCATGTGACCGCCTGGGTGCGGTTGAATTCGCTGCGCTGCCATTCATTCGCTTGCAGCATACGCACCATGTGTTCTACCGCGTCCCACACATCGACAAAGCGTGTGTACAACGGCGTCAAGCCGAAGCGCAACAAGTCGGCCTCGCCCGTGGCGCCACCGCCTCTGAAATCACCCACCACGCCGCGCGCAATCAAGGCCTGCATCATGGCATATCCGCCATTCGGCGCGGCCAGGCTCACGTGTGAGCCGCGCGTTTGATGGGCTGTTGGTGTCACGTTGACCAAGCCAAATTCGGTGCATCGCGCCGCGCACAAATCCATGAATACATCTGTGAGTGCCAAGGACTTGGCGCGAATGGCGGTCATACCGCCTACGGCATTGGCTTGTTCAAACACGTCTAGACCGCAGGCCATCGCCGCCATGGCCAACATAGATTGGGTGCCGCATAAGTACTGGTCTATGCCGACTTGCGGCACGTAGTTTGCATCGAATGCAAACGGCGATGCGTGCCCCCACCAACCGCTCAATGGTTGCTTGGTGGCGCTCACCACGCGCGAATTGGCCCACACAAACGCTGGCGCACCGGGACCGCCATTTAAATACTTGTAGCCACAGCCCACCGCGTAATCGGCGTTGGCGCTGTTTAAATCAACGGGTACAGCTCCGGCGCTGTGCGCCAAGTCCCACACAGTTAAAGCGCCCACACCGTGCGCCGCCTGTGTCACACCTGCCATGTCATACATGGCCCCTGTTCGGTAGTTCACATGGGTGAGCATGAGTACCGCCACGTCGCCGTTGAGCGCTGATGCCAGACCTTTGGCATCGGTCAGTTCTAGGCGCAAGTCGTAGTGCTTGCACACAGACTGGGCCATGTACAAGTCGGTGGGGAAGTTGCTGGTCTCACTCAGCAGCACGCGTTTACTGGGGTGCTGCTTGCGCGCCAGTTCTGCTGCGGCGCACAGCACTTTGTACAAGTTCACACTGGTGGTGTCAGTAATGACCAGCTCGCCCGGACCCGCGCCCACTATCGATGCCAACCGGTTGCCTTGATGCTGAGGCGACATAAACCAGCCTGCTGTGTTCCAGCTTTGAATGAGGTCTTGCCCCCACTCTTGGGTCACGACCTTGGCCACTGCGGCTGCTGTTGCTTTGGGCAATGCGCCCAACGAGTTGCCGTCTAGGTAAATGGTGGACGCTGGCAGCACAAATGCGTCGCGTATGGCGCCCAGTGGGTCGTGCTGGTCTAGCGCTATGCAGGCCTCGCGTGTGATGTGATCGGTGCGCTTATTCATGGTCTTATGTATGCTCTGGAGACGGTGTATTTGTATGTGGGTGTAAATTTGTATTGCTGCAGGTGTACGATCAATCAGCCTACTTGGTGTGTAGCCAAGGTGCGCAAAATGGCCCGCACCGGCGAGGCATCGCAGTCCATGAGCTTGAGCGGCAAAGCAATGAGTTCGTAGTCTCCCGGCGCCACGTCGTCTAGCACCAGGTTCTCCAGCACCCGCAGCGCCAACCCAAACACAGCCTTATGGCTGGGCAGTTGCTGGCTGTTAGCGGGGTCAAGGCTTGGGGTGTCTATGCCAATCAAACTCAGCTCGGGGTTTGCCGCTTGCAACGCGTGCAAGGTCGCGGGCGCTATTGCGGTGAAGCGGTCCCAAGACTGGCTGGCTTGCCCCGATGTTTGCAGCAACACACGGGGCGGTAAGTCTTGCAAGGCGTGTGCCACATCAGCGGGCTGCACCAAGCCCACACTGGCCCTGCAATCAATGACGCGGCACACACCTATGTAGGGCTCAAGCGCCAGCGCTCCAACACCAGCACCACCGGCCCTGTAATGCATAGGCGCATCGGCATGTGCCCCCGTATGAGGCGACATGTGAATGGCATGCACGCTCACCGGACAGTCAGGGCCGTGCGAGAAATGAGGGGTCTGTTGGTAGCGCGTGTCACCTGGGAATACCGCCGCATCGGCTGTAACTGGCGGGGAAATATCGAAGATGTGCTGCATAACGGTGCAAGGTAGCACCCCCACTCTGTCAGCGGTGTCGCTTATTACCAACGCTGCTGCGCCCCAATACGCAACCTCGCATTTGGCCAATAATTACTATTTTTTAACTATTAATTTAGCCATATAACCTTTAGTATTTCTTAAAAAGAATTACTTAACTGCTTTATGCGCAGCAAAAATGCTGTTTACACACATGTCTTTGGGAGTCTGACCTATGGAAATTCAATCTTTTTGGAACACGCTGCAAAACAGCTTGGGGCAAAGCCTTATGCAATGGCTGGGTGCACTAACCGTTGTTGTGGTTGCTTGGTTGTTAGCGGTGATTGCTCGCGCAGCAACGCATGTCGCACTTAGCAAGATCAAACTCAATGACCGCATGCAAGACGCACTGGGCACGCCTATGAACTGGCAAGGCTTGATTGCTGGGGCCTTGTTTTGGCTGGTTATATTGCTGGGTCTGGGCGCTGCGCTCAATACGGTTGAGTTGAATTTGGACAGTGGCCCTCTGTCTGGCATTACCAACCAGCTGCTTGAATTTACACCTCGCTTGCTCGCGGCGGCGGCTTTGGGTGTGGTGGCATGGTTGGCGGCGTCCATTGTTCGTGGCGCGGTCAACAAAGCCATGAGCGCCGGCAAGCTAGACGACAAACTACCCACATCAGCCCACATGCCCCCCATAGGCGAGCGCTTGGGACAGATGCTATTTTGGCTGGTTATTTTGTTGTTTGTACCAGCTGTGCTGCAAGCCCTAGATATGCGCGCTTTGCTGGACCCAGTTAACGCCATGCTCACGCAAGCTTTGTCATTTGTACCCAATATTGTGGCCGCTGTTGTCGTGGGTGGCGTAGGCTGGCTGGTTGCCAAAGTCTTGCAACAACTGGTCATGCAGTTGTTGTCCAGCATGGGCAGCGACGACTGGGCATCTCAAGCTGGCTTGAGCAGCTCGCTCAAACTGTCGCACTTAGCCGGCATTGTTGTATTTTTAGCGGTCTTTATACCGTCGCTGATTGCAGCCCTCGATGCGCTGCGCATAGAGTCCATATCTGGCCCCGCCACCAACATGCTCAACATGGTTGTGGCCATCGTACCGTCACTGGTTGCCGCTGCGCTGATACTGCTGGTCACGTGGGTGGTGGCACGCTTTGTTGCTGGTTTGATCTGCAGCCTGCTGGCGGCTTTGGGTATTGACGGCTGGCCTGAGCAAGTTGGCTTGGGACAGGTGTTCAAGCGTACGCCCATCACAGCCGTGGCGGGTCGCTTGTTTGTGTTTTTTGCCATGCTGTTTGCCGCCGTTGAGGCGGCGCGTTTGCTAGGCTTTGAGCAGTTTGGTGCCTTGGTTACAACCTTTATACAGTTTGGTGCCAACGTGTTGCTGGGCAGCGTCATTTTGATGGTCGGCTTTTGGTTGTCCAACCTGGCTTTTAACGCCATTGACCAGGCCGCTGGCAGCAAGAGCTCTGGCTTGGCACGCATTGCGCGCTTGGCTATTTTAGGCTTGGTACTGGCCATGGGGCTACGCGCCATGGGCATTGCCGACGACATTGTGAACTTGGCTTTTGCGCTGGTGCTGGGCGCGTTGGCTGTGGCGTTTGCGGTGGCTTTTGGACTTGGTGGGCGAGAGGCCGCGGGCGAGTTGGCCAAGCAATGGTTGGCCGATTACCGCAACAACAAGTAAATTACGGGTGCACAACGCCCGCTTTGGTTGCTGTTAAAGCGGGCGTTGTTGCGTTGTGGCTCAACGCTGTGGGCGCATCAGCTGGCGCCTTAATAAATCGCCACGTGGTCAGGCAACTGACTGGGTCGGCAACGGCTGGTCATGCAGACACTGGCTGCGCAACCGGTCAAACTTGTTGCCGCTGGCATCAATACCGCCATGTGCAAACGCCATCTGTTTTAAACCATTGTTTTCTCTCTATTTACACAGCCTTTCCCGTTTGAAAGGCACAGCGCATGCTTGCACAAGCACCTATTTCCAATGTGTATAGATGATGTTTTGTTGCGGTTTTCGCGTGGTTAAAGATTAAGTTAAAATGAACTCATTAGTGGGTGTTATTCACGCTCACACCCACATTTGGAGCCGATTATGTCTGATGATCCTAAGCAACACGGTGCAGAACACGTCGAGCAAGATATTGTTGAAAGCATTGTTCACAAGATGCCTATAGTGCTGCCTGTTGCTGGCGCTATTTTGATGTTCTTGCTGGCTTTTATCGCCGTATTCATGGCGTAGCCCTCCTGGGGGGCAGCCAATAGACAGCATGCGTGCTGTTTTTTTTCGCCCGGAATCGCCACTATGTATTGTTTTGATTATGTATATATGCATGTTTTGCATGTAACCACTTGGTAACTCCTGTTTGCGCTCTCTAAAATAAAGCAGTTCTTTCCACTACGGCAAGACACCAATTGGTCAAAGCTTGCACGCCACACCCATGTGTGCCCAGTTTTATCCGGTGACACAGGCCTTATCTGGACTGTGCTGAATCAACTTTTGTCAGTGAATAAACAACGCCCACTTTGCCAAGCTTGCAAACGACGTCAGGTGCCACGCTGTTTATTCATTTAGGAGAAGTACTGCATGAGCACGCCAACCATCGCTATCAACGCCCCCGCACACGTCCACCACACACGGCTATTGGCTTGGGTGCAAGACATGGCCAACCTCACCCAAGCTGCCCACGTCCATTGGTGTGACGGCAGCCAGGCTGAATACGACTTGCTGTGTGAGCAAATGGTTGCCAGCGGCACCATGAAGCGCTTGAACCCATCCAAGCGCCCCAATTCTTTTTTAGCCTGTTCTGACCCATCAGACGTTGCGCGCGTTGAGGACCGCACTTTTATTTGTTCAGATAAGAAAGAAGACGCCGGCCCCACCAACAACTGGATGGAGCCCGCAGACATGCGGGCCACCTTAAACCCTTTGTTTGCTGGCTCAATGGTTGGTCGCACCTTGTATGTTGTGCCATTTTCTATGGGTCCGCTGGGCTCACCCATTGCGCACATCGGCGTTGAACTCTCCGACAGTGCCTATGTGGCTGTCAACATGCGCTTGATGACGCGCATGGGCACAGCCGTTTTGGATGTATTGGGTGACGATGGCGCATTTGTACCGTGCATGCACACCGTCGGTGCACCATTGGCCGCTGGCCAAACCGATGTGCCATGGCCCTGTAACCCCACCACCAAATACATCGTGCACTTTCCTAAGACGCGTGAAATTTGGTCTTATGGCTCTGGCTACGGCGGCAATGCCCTGCTGGGCAAGAAGTGTTTTGCGTTGCGTATTGCGTCGACCATGGGCCAAGCCCAAGGTTGGCTGGCTGAACACATGCTGATCTTAGGCGTGACCAACCCGCAGGGCAAGAAATACCATGTTGCAGCAGCTTTTCCCAGCGCTTGTGGGAAAACCAATTTCGCCATGCTGATTCCGCCGACAGGGTTTGAGGGTTGGAAAGTCACCACAATCGGCGACGACATTGCGTGGATCAAGCCCGATGAGCAAGGTCGCTTGCGCGCCATCAACCCAGAAGCTGGCTACTTTGGCGTGGCACCTGGCACCAACATGCAAACCAACCCCAACTGCATGAAGAGCCTAGACCGCGACGCCATATTCACCAATGTGGCACTCACCGATGATGGCGACGTGTGGTGGGAGGGCATGGGCCCAGCACCCGCTCACGCGATTGACTGGCAGGGCCGCGATTGGACGCCTGCTGTTGCTGCCGAAACGGGCGCCAAAGCTGCACACCCTAACGCACGCTTTACCGTGGCCGCCACCAACAATCCCGCATTAGACGAGGCTTGGGACGACCCACAAGGTGTCGCGATTGACGCCTTTATTTTTGGTGGGCGCCGATCCACCACCGTGCCTCTGGTCACAGAGGCACGCAACTGGACAGAAGGTGTCTACATGGCCGCAACCATGGGTTCAGAAACCACTGCTGCCGCTTTTGGCGCGCAAGGTGTGGTGCGGCGTGACCCGTTTGCCATGTTGCCTTTTGCCGGCTACAACATGAGTGATTACTTCCAGCATTGGCTAAATATGGGCGAGCGCCTTAGCAACACTGGCGCTACATTGCCCAAAATCTTCACCACCAACTGGTTTCGCAAGGGCGAGGACGGCAAGTTTGTCTGGCCAGGTTTTGGCGAAAACATGCGCGTCTTGAAGTGGATGATCGACCGCATAGAGGGCAGCGGCAACGGCGTTGAGCACATGGCCGGCGTCACGCCGACCTACGCCGACTTGCATTGGGACGGTCTTGATTTCAGCGCGGCACAGTTTGACGCAGTCACCAGCATTGACAGCCAATCTTGGCGCGACGAGTTGGCGTTGCACCAAGAGCTGTTTGACAAGCTCTCACACAACCTGCCCCCCGCATTGGTGGACACCAAGGCTTCATGGTCAGCCAAGCTGTGAGTGCATAAAAGCCCAGCTGAGTCGTTTTTATTCAGCGCTTGTTGTGAGCTGTTCGAGCACAAAAAAGCCGCCTAAGCGTTACGCTGGGCGGCTTGATGTGGCGACCAAACAAGCACCGCCTTGCGGCGGTGCTCGCAGCACTTAGATGTAGTACAGGTTCGACAAACGCTGACGCGCTTGCGTGCCAGCACTTGGCTTGGCAACGCTGGTGCGCTCAACAACCGCACCGGCCATACCCAAGGGAGTCAACGCTTCATCAAATGTGTTGCACTGCTCGCTGGCCCGGCTACGCGCAACGTTGAGCTCAGCCATGATGCGAGGATCACGCATGGCCATGTCCATGAAGCGCGCTTGTGAACGCTGGTCTGCCAAATGGGCAGCGTAGCGGTTGCCCATGGCTTGCAAGCGCAGGGCCACACGGCGTGCTGCAGGGCGCAGACCAACAAAGGCAACAAATACAACCGCCCACATGATCAACCAAGCGGCCATGAGGTAGTTTTCTGTGAGCACGCTGATGTAGCGGTCAGCCAGCAACACTGCCAGCGCGGTTACTGCAGCCAACAAAGCCGCTGTTAATGCGGGGGCTTGGGGACGTGGGGCGCGTGCTGGACGCAAACTTGACGTGGCACTGAAGGTTGAAGCGGTCTGTGTAGACATGTTTTTTTCTCCGTTTAGATAAGCAATGTGGTAACTATAGGGTAAACCCTGATTTCTTGCTAATTTATCTTTGTAATAGATACCATTCATAATGTGAATGTATGCCAGACTCTTTTAACAAGCTTATTAACTTTAGACAACTAGACCTCAACCTGCTGCGTGTCTTTGACGAAGTCATGTCCGAACGCAATCTCACGCGCGCTGCGGACAACTTAGCGATGACCCAGCCTGCGGTCAGCAACGCTTTGCGACGCCTGCGCAGTGTCTTGCAAGACGATTTGGTCAAACGAAGCGGCTACGGCATTGAGCCAACCGCCAAGGCCGTTGCGCTGTGGCCATCGGTCAGAAGCGCTCTGGCGCTGCTGCGCGAATCCATTGCACCCGGCGCGTTTGACCCCGCAAGCGCGGGCGACACATTCATGCTGGCCATGTCGGACGCAACAGCGGCCAAACTCATGCCAGCAGTGGTTCACACGCTCAACAGCGAGGCACCGGGCTTGAGCGTACGGGTATTGCCCTTGACCACACGCGACCCAAGGGCCCTACTCGAATCGCGAGAAGCGGACATGGCCATTGGACACTTTCCCGGTGTCATGGCTGAGTTGGCCGCAGTGCATTTGCAAGAAGCAAGGCCGAGCTACGACTCTCAACGCTTGTACAGTGGGCGGTATGTGGTGGTCATGCGCCGCGAACACCCCATGGCCAAACAGCCTGGCCTGAATCTAGACGGCTACTGCAATGCCAGACACTTGTTGGTGAGCTTCTCCGGTCGCCCTTTTGGGTTTGTAGATGAGGCGCTGCGCATGCTGGGCCACCAGCGCCGCGTGGTCATGACTGTCAACCAGTTCTTTACTGCCGGACGGGTGGTGGCCAGCTCTGACTTGCTGACGGTACTGCCCGCCCACTTTGTGGAGACCACAGGCATGGGGCGTGCCTTGGTGGTGCGCGAACTCCCATTGAAAGTGCCAGAAGTCCATGTAGATGCCTTGTGGCACAGCCACAGCTCGCAAAGCCCTGCCCATCAGTGGTTGCTGAAAACCATGGCGCGGAGTGCGCAGGCGCAAGGCTAAAGAAACCCAGGACAAGCCACCACCAGCAAGCCTGCTAGCCCCGAGCAGGCGCGCGCAAACTCAAGCTGGCCGCATCGGTCAGGGCAAGGGTGAGGTTCGCCAGCACATCGGAGTCTAGGTTCCAGCAGTGCCAATACAAGTCCACCCAGTGGCTGTAGCTGGGCAGTAAATGCACCAGCTCACCTGCGTCGACCAAGTCTTGCACCATCAAGCGTGGCAACACACCCACACCCCAGCCCGCTTGCGTCACGCGGACCTGCGCGGTGCTAGAGGGTGTGAACACACGGCGCAACGTTGGCGCACTCAGGCCAAAGGCTTTGGCTACGAATTCGCGCGGAATGAAGTCTTTACGGTTGTGGGCCACGAACTGCAAACGGTGAAAGTTGTGTGCACTTAAACCTTTGGGCACATGAGCGTGCGCATAGTCTGGGGTTGCCACAGCTATGTAATCCATGCTGCCCAATGCCACCATGCGACAGCCCCGCAAGACTTGGTTCATGGAGGTCACGCAGCCCATGACTTGGCCTTGGCGCAGCCAATCCTGCGTAAAGGCTTGGTCATCGGCAAAAATTTCAACGGGTGCCCCGGAACGTGCCAAACTGTCCAGCGCCGGCAATGCCCACGTGGCAATACTGTCTGCGTTGATGGCCACAGACACGCCCTCTTCTTCACCCCCGCTGCCCTCATGACCAGGCGCTATGTCACGCCACTCACGCTCAAGGTCGGCACGCAACAAGCGCAGCATCTTCGTATGCTTGATGAACAACTGCCCCGCCGCCGTGGCCCTCAGCGGGCGGCTTCGAACCACCAATACCGTACCAGCCTGTGCCTCTAGCGCGCGCAAGCGCTGCGATACCGCTGACTGGGTGATGTTGAGCCGTTGTGCAGCACGCTCGAAACCACCTTCTTCAACAATGGCGGCCAAACACTCTAGGGCTTGCGGGTCTAAATTATTCATACTTTCACGTGCCTCCGTGTATTAGCAAATTACATGGAATCATTGTTTAGTTAATCCAGCTTCATTTATACCGCGCTATTTTCCATAACGTGGCAAATTGGTGACTTCACACATTAAAAAGGCTTGGTTTATGCACGCAGTCGTTTTAGGTGCTGGCGTTATTGGCATCAGCACCGCTTGGCATTTGCGCCAACTCGGCCACGAGGTAACGGTTGTGGACCGCCAAAGCGGGCCGGCCATGGAGACCAGCTTTGCCAACGCGGGTCAAATCTCAGTGAGCTACTGTGAACCTTGGGCTAATAAAGACGCGCCACTCAAAACCCTGAAATGGATGTTTGACGACACCGCGCCGCTGCTGTTTAGGCCGCAACTTGATTGGTCACAGTGGACTTGGGGATTGAGATTTTTAGCCCAATGCACCGACCGCGCCTTCAACCGCAACGTGAGCCAACTGGTGGCCTTGGGTGCTTACAGCCACCAAGCACTCAAAGAGGTGGTGGCACACACAGGCATTGAATACCAACGCATAGAAAAAGGCATAGCCCACTATTACAGCGACCAAGCCTCGTTTGACGGCGCAGCGCAAGCCGCTGAATTAATGCAGCGCTACGGGGTATCACGCCGTGTGGTGAGTCGTGATGAGTTGCTGCTTATAGAGCCAGCACTCAAGCCATTTGCAAACCGCATCAGCGGCGGCACCTATACAGATACCGACGAGTCTGGCGATGCACATGTATTTACTGCTGCGCTGGCCAAACACTGCGAAGCTGCGGGTGTGCACTTCCAATTCAACCAACATATAGAACAGCTCGAAAAAAACGGCAACGCCATAGACGCCGTGCAGCTGCGCCACGCACACAGCGGGCAAACCATACGCTTGGCGGCGGACGCCTTTGTGGTGGCCTGCGGCTCTTACACAGCACCATTGCTAAAAACAGTGGGTATGCATGTGCCAATCTACCCCGGCAAAGGCTACAGCGCCACACTGGCGCTGCTCAAACCGGGGGAGGCGCCCATGGTCAGCATGATTGACGACGCCAAAAAGTGCGCCATGTCGCGCTTGGGCAACCACCTGCGCATCGCAGGCACGATTGAGCTGAGCGGTTTTGACTTGCGCTTAGACACGCCTTTGGCGCGTAAACGGTGTGACATGCTTGTGCAACGTGTAGAAGAGGTTATGCCAGGTGTGGCTGACACCCGCACGCCGGAGCAAGGCGGTAATCCCGCCTACTGGTGTGGCCTGCGACCAGCAACACCCAGCAACATCCCACTGATTGGCCGCACCAAAATGAACAAACTGTGGATCAACGCCGGACACGGCACACTAGGGTGGACACACGCAGCCGGCTCGGGCAAGGCGCTGGCAGAGCTGATGGATGGGCAAACCCCCGCTATAGCGTTTGGTTTTGCCGCTGGCTAAACCATCCAGCCTTAAGCTGGGGAAAGGTCCCCGACCTCAATTTAAATGTTTGTGCGAACCTTGCTCGACCAAGTCGCTGTAGCGATCAGACAGCAGGCGGTTTTTCATCCAGCCAATCAGGTCACCCCACATCTGCTGCGTCTCTGTAGCCGTGGGCGCGTCAATGGCGTGCAACAACTCTACAGTCACCACTGGGACGTGGTGCTCCAAGGATCCGTAATTACCCACAGAGCCAGGATATATGCCCAGGCGGTCTAGGTGCAGACGGCCCAGTTTTTTAGGCGGCGTGAGCGCACCGTCAAAGTCTAGAATGCCATAGGGCGCATGAATGCTCACAATCAGGTCTGGCTGAAAAGCGTGAATTTCATTGAGCAAAAACTGCGTCTCAGGCTCAGAACCCGCAAACTTACCAGGCCAACGACGTGGGTCGCGCCCAGTTCGCTTTTCCCAATAATGCTTGGTTTCCACCGCCCAGTTTTTGGTGGGAAAGTTGCGGTTTAGGTCAACGCCATTGGCATTCATGCGTTTGGCAGGTGAGGCCAGCATGCCATCGGGATTGAGCAACGGTATAAAACGCCAGTAAGCAATAGAGGGGTCATCGGTGGCGATTTGCAACCAGTGCATGGCCAACGTGGTGGAGGTGAGTTCATCGCCATGAATGCCACCCACCACGATCACCCGCAACTGCGGCGACCCTGCACGAATGTCCACGCGGTACAAGGGCTCACCTTGCACGCTGCGCCCGCCAGTCGGTTGCAAACCTGATGTGGTGCACAAGCCCATGCTCAAGTCAGGCACTCGCACCGTCCATGCTTTGCAAATGGCATCGTCCAACCGCTGCGCGGCAATATCGGGGGCCAAACCACCGTGGCGACCTTCAGCGCCCATGCCAATTTGACCTGCAAAGGATTTGGTCAATGCAGCGCTCAAGCACACACACGCCAGCAAGCCAGCGCTAAGACGCAAAAAAGGCACGTTTTGAAGCGTCCTGAAACAAAACATCAACATGTTGCAATTGTAGGCACAAGCTGAGATGGCTACATTTAATAAGCGTGAGACAACTCATGCAACTGAGATGCGGTAGATTAGCGCCATGTCATTAAATACCCCAGACCGCCCCGTTAACGTTGAACCACAGTTACTCAAGCAGGCTTTGGCCCAGTTTGCAACTGGCGTCACCATAGTCACCACATGCGACCAAGAGGGCCAGCACGTTGGTCTTACAGTCAACTCTTTTAACGCCGTCTCTCTCACGCCGCCGTTGGTGCTGTGGAGCGTAGACAAGCACTCTCGCACCCTGCAAGCCTTTGAACATGCCAGCCACTTCGCTGTTCACATATTGGCCCACGACCAACAAGCACTGGCCATGCGGTTTGCCAGTCGCAGTGAAGACCGCTTTGCTGGCTTGGACATACAAACAGGCTTGGGCGGCGTGCCGTTGATACCGGGCGCGGTGGCAACCTTGCAGTGCCGCACGCACCAACACGTGGCTGCGGGCGATCACATCATCCTCATTGGCTGGGTGGAGCACATAGACCAGGCCAACACACCACAAACAGCGCTGGCTTATCACCGCAGCCAATTTGTACCAATCGGCTAGAAGGCCACCTATGAACACGCCCCCACCCGCGATCAAACGTCACGAGCATCTCGACAGGCTGGCGATAGGCTTGTTGATTGCCTGCTGCGCTTTTTGGGGGCTGCAACAAATTCTCATCAAGGCAACGGTCGATGAGGTGCCACCCATGTGGCAAGCTGCACTGCGGTTTTGGGGCGCTACGGCGGTACTGATGCTGTGGTGCCGCATACGCGGCGTGCCCTTGTTTGAACGCGATGGCTCGTTGTGGCCAGGCATGTTGGCTGGCCTGCTGTTTGCCCTTGAATTTGCGTGTATTTACCTGGGGCTCCAATACACCAACGCATCGCGGCTGACTGTTTTCCTGTATAGCTCAGCTTTTGTGGTGGCACTGTTGCTGCCGCGCTTTGTCCCCAGCGAGCGTTTGCGTGGTGTGCAATGGGTGGGCTTGTTGGTGGCGTTTTGCGCGGTTGCCTTGGCGTTGTCTGAAGGCCTGTTAGACGACACCTCTGGCCATTGGCGTGGCGATTTACTAGGTTTGACGGCCGCAGTATTTTGGGGCCTCACCACCTTGGTGCTGCGCACGACGGGCATCGCTGTATTGGCCGCAGAAAAAACTTTGTTTTACCAAGTTCTGGGCGCGGCCATCGTGACGCCCCTGCTCTCACTGGCCACGCAAGAGTCGTGGCGCATGGACTACAGCTCCAACGCATGGTGGTCGCTCGGCATACAAACAGTGGTCGGCGCATTTGCCAGCTACTTGACTTGGATGTGGCTGCTGCGCCATTACCCTGCCACCCGTATGGCGTCGTTTACGTTTTTAACCCCTGTATTTGCACTGGTGTTCGGTGTTGGCTTTTTAGGCGAGGCGCTGAGCTGGCAACTGGTGGTGGCCATTGCTGGGGTAGGCACAGGAATTTGGTTGGTCAACCAGAAACACACGCCCCGCGCTTAGCTACCGAGCACGGCTAGCGGCAAAATCCTGGTACCACGCCAAACAAGCAGCATTGGCCATGGCATCAGGGTTGAGCACTTTCGCAAGGTCTTGGCCAAGCAGCATTTTCTTAATAGGCAGCTCTTGTTTTTTGCCACTCAGCGTACGCGGAATATCGGGGGCTTGCACCATGATGTCAGGTACAAAGCGCGGACTGACCGCTTGTCGAATGGCCCCTGCCAACGCTGCGCGAAGCGCCTCATCTAGCACCAAGTTGTCGCGCAACACCACAAACAAAATAAGCTCGCTGTCTCGGCCTAAATACTCAAGGTCAATAACCATGCTGTCTACGACTGGGTTCAGTGCCTCGACGGCTGAGTAAATTTCACTGGTGCCCAAGCGCAAGCCGTGGCGATTTATAGTCGCATCACTGCGTCCATAAATCACGCACGAACCGTCGGTCTCCACCTTCAGCCAGTCACCATGCCGCCATACTGGCCCAGCAAGTGCTGGCGCATCGCCTCCGCCAGGCTGTCGGCCCAAGCCTGCAGGGTAGCTGTCAAAGTAGCTGCCCAGCAACCGCTGCCCGTCGGTGTCTCCCCAAAAATACAATGGCATAGACGGTATAGGTTGTGTGCACACCAATTCGCCCACATCCCCCACAACTTCACAACCTTGGTCGTCCCACGCCTGCACAGCACAGCCCAACATACGGCATTGCATGGTGCCAGCGACCTGCGCCAGTTCGCGGTTGCCACCAATGAAAGCGCCCGCGAAATCGGTGCCGCCAGATATGTTGCACCACCACAGCGCTTGTTGCGTACCCGCATTGGCATATACCGTCGCCATTTGTGCCGTACCCCAGTTTTGCGCCTCAGCACTCAAGGGTGACCCTGTAGAGCCCCAAGCGCGCACAGCGCTCAAGTCGCCACAATTGGCCACATCTAGACCGGCCTTCATGGCATTGTTAAAAAAAGCGGCGCCTGCACCAAAAAACGTCACCCGCTCCCGTGCTGCCAACCTGTACAAAACGCCCCAATCTGGCGCTTCTTTGCTGCCACCAGGGTTGCCGTCAAACACCACGCAAGTCGTGCCACTCAGCAAGCCACTGATTTGGGCATTCCACATCACCCAACCAGTTGAGCTGTACCAGTGATAGCGCTCACCAAAGCTATTGTCTGCATAACTGCAGCCAATGTCGTTGTGCAGTGTTTTAAGTTGCAAGGCCACGATCATGGTGCCGCCGTGGCCGTGCACGATAGGTTTGGGCAAGCCCGTTGTACCGCTTGAGTAAACCACCCACAACGGGTGGTCAAACGGCACAGCCAAGGGCTCAAAGCGGTCTATAGCAGGGTCGGTGCTGGCAACCACCTCTGCCCAGTTGGCCTGGCTGCGCCCAGCCCACTGCGGCCATGAAGCCGCTTGTCCCAAGGTGTCAACCTGCATCACGTGCGCCACACTCGGCAACGCTTTCACCAGCGCGTCAACGACCTCACTGCGCTCTAAGTGCTTACCCCCATAGGTCACGCCGTTGCATGCAATCAGCGCCTTGGGTTCAATTTGCGTAAAGCGATCCAACACCGCTTTTGCGCCCATATCAGGCGCACACACGCTCCACACCGCACCCAAACTAACGACTGCCAAGAAAGCCACCGCAGTGTGCGGCGTGTTGGGCATGTAAGCCACCACGCGGTCACCCATACCGACCCCATGCGACTGCAAGTGCATAGCCACAGCACGCACTTGGTGCGCCAACTCCGGCCAGCTCATTTCTGTGCGCTCACCGCGCTCGTTATCGGCAATAAAGGCCGGCATATTGGCCTGATGCGCAGGGCGCACATGGCGCAACACCTGCGTGGTGTAGTTAAGCTTGGCACCGTCAAACCACTTCGCACCGGGCATCACATTGCGGGTCAATACGCGCTCAAACGGTGTGGCACTTTCTAAGTCAAAGTAATCCCACATGCTTTGCCAGAACGCCTCAATGTCTGTAGTAGACCAACGCCACAAGTCCTCATAACTATCAAACTGCAAGCCTTGCTGGCGAAACAACCAGTCCTGGTACAAGCGTATTTGTGGAATATAGGGGGCTGGTTGATGCGGTCTTGTCATATTGAAATAAGTGGTGCATGTTGCGGTTTTTGCTATGCTCTCACAGCTATCGCACACCCACCACGCACACTGGCGACAGCTGAGCGATATGCGCTCCATAATTGCTTGGCGCGCCCCAACGCAACACATTACAACAAACCCCATAGCCAGTAAATGCTCTCCAGCGCCACCCTCAACACCATTGCTGAACAACTGCACACCGCTGGCTGGTGCGTGATTGACCTCGCCTTGCCCGAACTCACCGCGCAGCGCTTGGCAACGCACGCCATTGCCCTGCCAGACGCCGTCTTGCACAGAGCAGGGGTTGGCCGATCCGCACAGCGCCAAACGCTGGACACGCTGAGGCGCGACACCATCGTTTGGCTTGAGCCCAACAGCCCCTCTGACGTGTCTGACCACCTGTGGCTTGGTGCCATGGCGCAACTGCAGGCATATTTAAACCGTCACTTGTTCTTAGGCTTGAAAACGTACGAGGCGCATTACGCCCGCTACACCATAGGCGCTTTCTATGGCCGGCATGTAGACGCCTTCAAAGGCCAGTCCAACCGGTTCATTTCCACTGTGTATTACCTCAATGCTGACTGGCCTATCGATATAGATTGCGGCGGTGCGTTGCTGCTGTACGTTGGCGTAGAGCCCAATCAAGACGCTACCCATATCGCCCCAGTGATGGGCAGATTGGTGGTGTTTTTGAGTGAAGGCACCGCACACGAGGTATTGCCTGCATTGCGAACCCGCCATAGCATCGCCGGCTGGTTCAGATGCGGTGCGACATAAACTGCATCAAACGAGCGTCAAAAGCACACGTAACATGTGCACAATGCACCATCACATTTCTACTATTGGAAACCGTATGAGCATGTTTAATTGGACAGAGAGACCCGCCAGCGCGCTGGACAACGGCGGCGTGATTGCCCCAGACGAACGCCTGCCTTGGGGTCACACAGGCGTGATGGGCATACAACACCTGATTGCAATGTTTGGCGCCACTGTATTGGCCCCCATTTTGATGGGCTTTGACCCCAACGTGGCCATTTTGATGAGCGGCATAGGCACGCTGATTTTCTTTGTCATCACTGGCGGTAAGGTGCCCAGCTATTTGGGCTCCAGTTTCGCATTTATTGGTGTGGTGATTGCTGCCAGCGGTTACAGCGGCTCAGGGCCCAATGCCAATATTGGCGTAGCGCTGGGCGGCATTATTGCCTGTGGCGCGCTCTACACCCTCATTGGCATGTTGGTACAAGCCATTGGCACTGGCTGGATTGAGCGCTTTATGCCGCCCATCGTCACAGGCGCTGTCGTGGCCGTGATTGGCTTGAACCTGGCGGGTGTGCCGATTAAAAACATGGCGTCCAACAACTTTGAGTCATGGATGCAGGCGGTTACGTTTTTGTCTGTGGCAGCAGTGGCCGTGTTCACCAGCGGCATGGTTCAACGCCTGTTGATTTTGGTAGGTTTAATTGTGGCCAGCATTATTTATGCCGTGTTTACCAACGTGTTGGGCATGGGCTCGCCCATTGACTTGTCTGGTATCGCCAGCGCTGCCTGGTTGGGTGCGCCTAGCTTTACAGCGCCCGTATTTACAGGCCCCGCCATGTTGCTGATTGCACCCGTTGCGGTTATTTTGGTGGCTGAAAACTTGGGACATATCAAGGCTGTCACCGCCATGACTGGTCGCAACCTAGACCCTTATATGGGGCGAGCGTTTATTGGCGACGGTGTGGCCACCATGATCAGTGCCAGTGGCGGGGGCACAGGCGTGACCACCTACGCTGAAAACATCGGCGTGATGGCCGCGACCAAGATTTACTCTACCGCGGTGTTTGTAGTGGCGGCGGTCATGGCCGTGGTGCTGGGCTTTAGCCCAAAATTTGGCGCACTCATACAAGCCATTCCATTACCCGTAATGGGCGGCGTGAGTATTGTGGTGTTTGGTTTGATTGCCGTTGCAGGCGCCAAGATTTGGGTAGACAACAAGGTAGACTTTTCTGACAACCGCAACTTGATTGTGGCCGCCATCACGCTCATCTTGGGCACCGGCGACTTCACTGTTAAGTTTGGTGAATTTGCACTGGGTGGTATAGGAACCGCCACCTTTGGTGCGGTTATTTTGTGGGCCTTAATAGGCAAAAAACGATAGCCGTTTACACACCAAACCAAAAAGGGCCTGATTCATCAGGCCCTTTTTTTTATGACGCAATGACACATCTAAAGCGTCTAGGCCACCAACTTACATACCCATAAAGTTGGGCAGTGCCAAGCTGATAGCCGGTATGTAGGTGATTAACACCAAGAACACCAACAGCACTGACAACCAAGGTAGCGCGGCCTTGGTGACTTGCACCAAACTCATACCAGTCACCCCGCTTGTGACAAACAGGTTCAGACCCACCGGCGGTGTGACCATGCCAATTTCCATATTCACCACCATGATGATGCCCAAGTGAATCGGGTCAATGCCCAACTCGGTGGCAATAGGAAACAGTATGGGCGCCAAAATCAAGATGATGCCTGTGGGCTCCATAAAATTGCCAGCAATCAGCAAAATAATGTTGACTACCAGCAAGAACATCCATGGCGACATACCAAAAGCCAAGATGTGTTCGGCAATGGTTTGCGGAATGCGCTCTGTTGTTAAGACGTGAGCGAACAGCAAGGCGTTCACCACAATAAACATCAACATAACAGTGGTTTTGGCACTTTGCAAAAACACCTCAGGCAATTGCTTAAACGTGAGGTCGCGGTACACAAACACCGCCACGATCAACGCATAGACCGCTGACACAGCAGCCGCTTCGGTTGGCGTAAAAATACCACCGTAAATACCGCCCATGATGATGCCCAGCAGCGCAATGCCCCAAAAGGAATCTACGAACGCTTTGAGCACCTCGCCAATTGATGCTTTAGCTGGACGCGCCAACTGGAGTTTGCCTGCACGCCACCACACCGCCGCCATCAGCATGAAACCCAACAGCAAACCAGGCACCACACCGGCCATGAACAAGCGCCCTACCGACACCTCGGTCACAGCGGCGTACACCACCATTACGATCGACGGTGGTATCAAAATACCCAGCGTGCCTGCATTGCAAATCACGCCAGCCGCAAACTCTTTGCTGTACCCATTTCTCACCATGCCGGCAATCACAATCGAGCCAATGGCCACCACAGTAGCTGGACTAGAACCTGACACCGCGGCGAACAACATACACGCCAAAATGGATGCAATGGCCAGGCCACCACGCATGTGACCAACCGCAGCGATGGCAAACCTGACCATGCGCTTGGCTACGCCGCCAGTTGACATGAGGTTGCCTGCCAACACAAAAAACGGTATGGCCAACAAGGTGTAATGCTCGCTGGTTTCAAACAGTTTGATAGCCATGGAGGCCAGCGAGTCTTGCGAGAAAAACACAATGGTCAACATACTTGTTAGACCCAAGCTAATGGCCACGGGAATACCGACAGCCATGAAGCTAAACAACATGACAAACAATACGATGGTGCTCATGAGCGCGCTCCACTGGCGTCAAAGGCGCTGTCATCTGCTTTGAGATGCATGGCATCTGCGGCCTCGTCGGCCAGGCTGAGGCCGTCAATGTCGCCTGTGATGAGCTTGTACAAAATTTGTAGAAACCTCAGGCCAACCAATGCGTAGCCCAGCGGCATCACGGCCAATACCTTCCACCGCTCAATGGGCATGTCGTCTAGCTCGATGCCAACCGCGGCCATCTTGCTGACGTATTCATAGGAACCTGCCAACACCAAAGCCACGTAAACCATAACCAACAACACCGCGACAATGGCCACAACTCTGCGTGTTTGCGAAGGGAGCAACTTCACCAAGGCATCCACACCAATGTGCGCGCCAACACGCACGCCATAAGAAATGCCAATAAAAATCATAATGGCAAAGAACACTGAGGTGAGCTCTAAGGCCCACGTAAAGCCACCATTAAACACGTAGCGCAACACCACTTGGGTGAATGCAAGGCCAGTCATTAACAACAACATGAGTGATATAACCCACTCTTCAAATTTATCGATTACGCGCATGGCGCACCTCCACAAAAAAGCCCCGCCGACATGGTGCGGGCGAGGCCATCTTTACTGATTAAGCAAGCTTGTCGTCACAAACGGGGGCGCCCCCGCTTGGCACAAGCAAATTACATGTTCTCGCCTTGAGCAGCCTTAATCAAGTCCTTGCCAATTTCATCTTCAAACCGCTTCCACACTGGCTTCATGGCAGCGCGCCACTTGGCAGTGTCAGCCTTGCTCATTGGCAACACCTCGGCTTTTTTAGCAGCCAGCACTTTGTCGCGGTAATTGGCTGCCTCAATAAACGCCACCTTGTTGCCGTAAGCAATGGACTCATTCATGGCCTCTTTCAAGCCTGCACGTACGTCCGCTGGCAAGCCAGTCCACCAGCCTGTGTTGGTAATCACCATGTAGTCCAACACGCCGTGGTTGCTGTCCATGATGTACTTTTGCACTTCAAAAAACTTCTTAGAGTAAATGTTGGACCATGGGTTTTCGGTGCCGTCTACAACGCCTGTTTGCAAGGCTTGGTACACCTCAGCAAATGCCAGCTTTTGTGGGTTGCCACCGACGGCTTTGAATTGTGCCTCTAACACGTCTGACGGCTGAATACGGAACTTCAAACCAGCCGCATCTGAAGGCACGTTCAAAGGCTTGTTGGCAGACAACTGCTTCATGCCATTGTGCAAATAGCCTAAGCCAGTAATGCCTTTTTTCTCCATTGAGGACAGCAGCTTTTGACCAGCTGTGCTGGCTTGAAAGCGGTCAACGGCGGCGATGTCATCAAACAAAAATGGCAAGTCAAAAATTTGTAACTGCTTGGTGTATTTTCCAAACTTGGCCAATGACGGCGCAATGAATTGCACATCGCCTAGCAACAGGGCCTCTAGCTCCTTGCCGTCGCCAAACAACTGGCTGTTGGCGAAGACTTGTACCTCCACTTTGCCAGCAAGCTTGGCCTCGACCAGCTCTTTGAACTTCAATGCGGCTTGGCCTTTAGGCGTCATATCGGCCACAACATGGCTGTACTTGATGACCATTGGGGCCGCATGGACAGCTGCGCCAAATGCCAGCAATGTGCTGGCCAGAATGAGTTTCAATTTCATAGGTTTATCTCTCGGATAGGTAAGAACAGGTTTGCATTGCGTGCACATCGATGTATCGGAAGTCGACTGTATCTACCCGCACCGGTCTGCGCTACTGTGGCGTTCAACAGCAGGGTTTTCCCTAGATTTGACCCCTTCACACGGCTTTTTAAGCCCATTGACACCCGACTGACAGGTTGTCATTTTTAGACTGCGTTGGCGTGAAGGCGGCACACGATCACACTGTTGGGTGTCTCCTTCATCACTTTGTGCGTGGCCTAACGCCACACTTATTTACAACATGGAGATAGAGACATGAACCGCTTACACAAGCTTTCCTTGCTGCGTTGGGTAGCCCCCGTTGGCCTGTCGTTGGCCGCCTTCACAATGCCCGTCCAAGCGTTTGAGGCAGACAACACGGAGTGCATTGCACCTGCTGGTGCTGGTGGCGGCTGGGACTTTACTTGCCGCCAAGTCGGCAAGGCCTTGCAAGACTTAAAACTTATTCCCGGTAGCATGCGCGTGGTGAACAAAGCGGGCGGCGGCGGCGGCGTGGCATTTGCTGAAGTGGTGAACAAGCGCAACAGCGACAACAACTTGATTGTTGCCGCCTCGTCTGCCACCGCGACACGACTGGCTCAAGGCGCCTACCCTGGCAACAACATGAGCGAAGTGCGCTGGTTGGCCGCTGTTGGCGCTGATTACGGCATCATCGCCGTGTCCAAAGACTCGTCTATTAACACCTTGCCAGAACTGTTTACCAAGATGAAGGCCGATGCCAAGTCTGTGTCCTTCGCCGGCGGCTCAGCAGTTGGTGGCTGGGACCACTTAAAGGTTTTGATGGCTGCACGCAAAGGTGGCATCAACGACGTTCGCACCATCAAATACGTGGCTTTTGACGGTGGTGGCGAGGCAATCACGCAGCTGTTGGCTGGCAAAGTTCAAGCTTTTACTGGCGACATATCAGAGGCCAAGGGCTTTGTGGATGCAGGCAGCATCAAGGTGTTGGCTGTTCTTTCACCTGAGCGTTTGAGTGGCGACTTCGCCAAGTTTCCAACGGCCACAGAGCAAGGCGTCAAAGTAGTGGGCGCTAACTGGCGCGGTTTTTACGCACCAGGCAACATGTCTGACGACGCTTACAACTACTGGGTCAAGCAGTTAGGCGCCACCTACGACTCCGCGCAATGGAAAGCCACCATGGCTTCCAACGGGTTGGCACCATTAAACCTACGCGGCGATGCGTTTGGTGCGTTTGTAAAAGAGTCCGTGCAAGACATACAAGACATCTCCAAAGAGATTGGCTTGATTAAGTAGTTCCCGAGCACACGCTTGTTAACAGTTGCCGCCCAAAAAATGGGCGGCAACACCCTTATTTTCAAACCTTACACACCAACATGAGTGACCGCATTTTTGGCTCCGTTTGCCTCGGCCTTGCAGCCTTTATGGTGTGGGGTGCCAGCATCATCGAAGAGAGCTTTATTCAAGACCCATTGGGACCAAAGGCATTTCCTGTCTTGATCGCATTGGTACTGGCTCTATGCGGCATTGCCATGTGGCTCAAGCCCGACCAAGCACCACAGTGGCCTGGCACGCGCAAGTTGCTTGAGTTGTTGTGGGCCGTTGCTGTTTTGGTGATCTACGCACAGGCTCTGCCAGTCGTAGGTTTTGTCTTCGCCACCGCTATTGCCGCGTCCTTTTTATCGTGGCAGCTCGGCGCAACCATTCAACAGGCTTCAGTTGCCGGCGTGCTGATTTCATTCAGTATTTACGCCATATTCCATCTGGTGCTCGGCTTGTCGTTGGCGCGCGGCCCCTTAGGGTTTTAAGGCCGCCTTGATTTGCTATTTGTTACACGTTTTCCGTAACTGCTACTCATATTAAAGACACACCATGGATGCACTGTATTCACTTGCCGATGGTTTTGCCGTCGCACTGACATGGCAAAACCTGGGCCTCGCGCTGCTGGGCTGCTTCTTGGGCACCATGATTGGCGCGCTGCCAGGCTTGGGCCCGTCTAATGGCGTAGCCATTCTTATTCCACTGGTTTTCAGCATAGGCTTGCCTGCAACACCTGCTCTTATATTGCTCACAAGCGTGTACTACGGCGCCATGTATGGCGGGCGGATTTCCTCTATTTTGCTCAATATTCCAGGCGATGAGCCCGCCATGATGACTACCCTAGACGGCTTTCCTATGGCCCAAAAAGGGCAAGCTGGAGAAGCACTGGCCATCTCTGGCATTGCTTCTTTTGTGGGTGCTTTTGTAGCCACGTGGGGTCTGGTCTTTTTAGCGCCACAACTGGTAAAAGTAGCGCTCTTGTTCGGTCCAGCGGAGTACTTTGCGCTGTTCGCTTTGGCGTTTGCCACGCTGGGCGGTTTGTCTAGTAAGAACCAAGCCAAGGCCGCTGTTGCCGCCGCCATTGGCATCGCCATTGCCATGATTGGCGTAGACGGGCAAACGGGTGTGCCTCGCTTTACCTTCAACACGGTTCACTTTTACGATGGTGTGGACTTTTTAGTGGCCATCGTTGGCTTGTTTGCAGTATCCGAGGTGTTGGTGTTTATTGAGCACCGCGGCACCGGCCAGGGCTCCGACGGCGCAACGGTCGTCAAACTTGGGCGCATAACCCCACCGGTAGCCATGCTCAAGCACACCACAGGCGCCATGGGGCGCGGCACAGTGCTTGGTTTTATTGCCGGCGTGCTACCGGGCGCGGGCGCCTCGCTGGGTTCGTTTATTGCCTACGCCGTCGAGAAAAAAGTATCCAACAAAAACGACACATTTGGTCGAGGTGATCCACGCGGCGTAGCCGCGCCAGAGGCAGGCAATAACGCCGCCGCTGGTGGCGCCTTGGTCCCTATGTTGGCATTGGGCGTGCCGGGCTCTGGCACCACGGCGGTCTTGCTCGCCATGCTATTGGCATTGGACATCACCCCTGGCCCATTGTTGTTTACCAAGAATCCAGATGTGGTTTGGGGGCTTATTGCGGCCCTGTTTATTGGCAACGTCATGCTGTTGGCCATGAACATTCCCATGGTTGGTTTGTTCATGCGCTTGTTGGCTATTCCTAGCAAGTACCTCATGCCTTCTGTCGCCATGATTTCGTTTGTGGGCATCTACGGCATTTCTGGCTCTATCTTTGACTTGATGGTCATGATTGGTTTTGGCGTACTGGGTTGGGTACTGCGCAAACTAGATGTACCACTGGTACCCGTTATTTTGGGTTTGCTTCTTGGCGCACAAATGGAGAAAAATCTGCGGCGTGCCATGACCATCTCTGACGGCGAACTCAGCGCCTTGGTGTCATCGCCTTTGGCCATTGGTTTGTGGTCCATGGCCATTATTGGGTTTATATTGCCAATGATACTTGGCCGTTTTGTGCGCGCCTCTGCCCTTAAGAAAGAGCAGACCCAGCACTCAGAGGGGGCAAGCTAACCAACCCACAAGCCGCGCTCCTTACAGCGTGTCGCCAACTTATAAGCGCCCATGTATTTGCTGCTGGTTGAAGATGAAGCCTCATTGGCCGAAGGTTTGGTTGGCCTATTCACGGCTAGAGGCCACCACCTTGAGTGGGTCAGCCACGGCGCTATGGCCCTGCAAGCTTTGCAGGCTAGGCGCTTTGATGCGGTGGTATTAGATCTTGGTCTTCCCGATATGAGCGGTATGCGCGTCTTGGCAAAGTTGCGCGAACAACAAGCGGATATCCCTGTGCTTATTTTGTCAGCGCGCAATCAGTCTATTGACAAGGTGGATGCCATCAACGCGGGTGCCGATGACTATCTGAGCAAACCCTTTGACAGCGCCGAACTGGAAGCCAGGTTGTTTGCGCTCATTCGCCGGCGCAGCGGCACGGCCAGTGCCAAGCTGCAATGGGCAGGTGTGGCCTTTGACGCCAATACCAAACGCTTTACAAGCGCAGCGTATGTCATCAGCGTCAGCCCGCGTGAGCACAACGCATTGCTGGCCTTGGTTCAAGCCCAAGGCCTTCCCTTGTCGCGCCAAGAGTTACTAGATCGCGTTTTTGTTGCCGACGAAGACATCCCCAACGACGCATTGGATGTGGTGTTGTACAGGCTGAGAAAACGCTTGGACGACATTGGCGTTGCCGTTCGCAATGTGCGTGGTATTGGTTTTTTCTTAGAGCCTCAAAGCCATGACTCGCCATGAGTGAAGATGACACACGCACGTCTTTTCTGCCACCTAGACGCTCTTTACGCGCCCGCTTACTGGTGCTGCTCATGCCTGCGCTGGTGGTCATTACATTGGTCGAGTTCACCTTGTCATACAGGCTGGCACAACGAACTATTGACGAGGCCTACGACCGCAGCCTTCAGGGTGCCGTACAGGCATTAAGTCTGGCAACACGCTACGACGAGACCGGCTTTTCTGTTGACAAGCCTTTTAAGCTTTTAAGTTATGTGCAAAGCAACGCCCGCGGCACAGTATTTTTTCATGTCCGAACCAGCGATGGTCTGATGGAAGCCGGTTTTGCAGATCTGGTGTTTCCTTGGCCAAAGAATGTGGCTAAGGATGAGGTGGTGCTGGACGAGGGCTTGTACTTTGACCAACACCTACGCATGGCTGCCATGCGCCGTGAACTGGCGCCCGCCAAGGGCGACCAAGCTGCGCTGTTTGTGGAACTTTTAGTGGCCGAAGACCTGGCCCCACGCTTGGATTATTTGCGCAGCTTTGCGCTACAAACCGCTTTGCGTGATGGCTTGCTGTTGCTCATTACCTCGCTTATTTTGTTATGGATGATTCGCAATGGCTTGGCGCCACTGAAAGACTGGTCGCGCATTGTTAAAGACCAACCAAACAACCACATCACGCCCTTGCCCATCACTGCATCGCTGCCCGATGAGGTACGACCGCTGGTTGAAGCACTGAATTTTCATATTACACGTAGCCAACAGCAACAGCTGTTGCACCAGCAGTTTTTAGAAAATGCGTCGCACCAGTTGCGCACGCCACTGGCCGTTTTAAAAACTCAGATTGCTTGGGCGCGCGAACAACACAAAGACAACACAGCACTTGATACATTCCTGCCAAAATTTGAAGCTCAAGTTGATACAGCCACACAACATGCCAACCAAATGCTGCAACTTGCACGCATTGAGAGTGCCATCAACATTACCGCCCAAGCAACGCAAGGCGTCGCGGCTGCGCGTGACGCCTTGCTGGCCATTCAGCCCTTGGCCAGACAGCGGGGCATTGACGCTGGGCTGGTGTGTGACCCCAGCATCAACGCAGACTCCTGCGTATGGATTGACGCCAACTTGCTACAACAGGTTCTTGAGAACTTGCTAGATAACGCCATTAAATATGGCAGACCAAACGGTCACGTTAGCATTCACATCACGGCGCACGCCCCACCGGGTCAGCAGCAAAAAAACACGCCGCACCAACTGTGTTTCTGTGTAGAAAATGACGGCGATGCCATCGATGCACACACCTTGGCCCACATGGGTGAGCGCTTTTACAAGGCAGACCAAGCCAGCAAATGGGGCATGGGACTGGGCTTATCAGTGGTGAGGTTGATACTCGAAAAATCCGGCAGCAACATAACGTTTGAGCCCTGCAGCAACGGCCTAGGTTTACGTGCTAGCTTTTGCTTGTCCGTGGTTGAAGCCCATCACAAGACCAAGTACCTAGGCACACCATGACAGCACACACATGCAACCACCGTATCGCAACAAGCCTATGCTTGCTCACCGTGTTGCTCTTGCCGGTAGCGTTTGCGCATGCGCTTGAGTACCAACCCAACAAACCAGAATGTATAGCCCCAGCCAAGCCAGGAGGTGGCTTTGATTTAACGTGCCGCTTGGCAGCCGCCGCACTTGAAGACCAACTGAGCACACCCATGCAAGTCACTTTCTTACCGGGTGGCATAGGTGCTGCAGCCTACCAGTTGTTTGCCAAACAACGGGCTACGGATGACAACGCTTTGGTGGCACATTCATCGGGCTCATTGCTCAATATCGCTTCAGGTAAGTTTGGTTTGCTCAACGGCAACGACGTGCGGTTTGTTGCGTCTGCTGGCGCCGACTATGGTGCTGTGGTTGTCGCCAGCTCATCCAAGCTAGACACCTTGGATGAGCTTATGACCAAGCTGCGCGGCAAAGCCTCTCGCGTGGTGTTTGGCGGGGGCGGCTCTGCTGGCAGCCAAGACTGGGTCAAAGCGGCATTGATTTTAAAGGCCGCTGGCGGCAACCCGAAGGCTATGCGCTATGTGTCATTTGATGGTGGTGGCGAAGCTCTGGCCAGCTTAGAAAACGGCAACATTGAGGTGTATACGGGCGACATTTCTGAACTGCGTGCGCACCTGCGTTCTGATAAGTTCAAGGTCTTGGCGGTGCTGTCTGATGTGCGACTAGACGGTGTGTTGTCAGGATTTCCTACGGCGAAAGAGCAAGGCGTGGATGTGAGCTGGGCATCGTTTCGGGGTTTTTACATGGGTAAGAACGTGAGCGCGCAGGCCTATGACTTTTATGCCAATGCATTTAAAAATGCTTATGGCTCAGGCCAGTTTGCTCTGATTCGAACGGATAAAGGCCTGTCTGAATTTTCTATTTCTGGACAGGCTTATCACGACTACGTTCTGAAGCAAATAGAGTACCTACGCGAGCTTGTTCGCCAAGCAGGTTTGTTGGCGCACCCATAAAAAAGTTAGTACTGACGCAAGACCTTGTTCACTTGCTCTAGCCATACCGTGCCAATACGCTGCTCTAAGTCGTCGTAAGCGGGCTGCACTGCGAGTCGCAAAGCCTGGCGTTGCTCATCGCTGACGGGATCAATGACTGTTGTGCCAGCTTGTTGTAAGGCTTGCAGCGCTTTGTCGTTTTCTTGTTGTGCAATGGCATTGCCATAGGCCAATGCATCGGCCAAAGCCCCGGCAATCAATTGGCGATGGGCAGCTGACAGCCCCGTCCAAAAACGTTGGTTGGTGACGACTGCATAGCCCAAATAACCATGCTGGGTGAGGCTGAAATGACTTTGAACCGTATGCATGCCTTGCGTCCAAAAGTTAGACACAGGGTTTTCGGTTCCGTCCACAACACCTGCCGCCAGCGCACGCTGGGTTTCGCCAAAAGGCAGCGCCACTGGCTGCGCGCCCAAGGCCTTCATTTGCGCGGCAATAACCCGTGATGACTGCACACGCATACGCAGGCCTACAAAATCACCGGGGGCTATCAATGCCTTGTTGGCGCTCATATGCTTGAAACCGTTGTCTAAATAACCCAAGCCAAACAACTGGATGCGCTCAAGTTGGCGCAAGAGTTGGCGACCGACTGGGCCTTTGGTCACTGTGGCCACATCAGCGGTAGAGGCAAACAAGAACGGCAGATCAAACAACTCAAACTCAGGAAAACCCATGCGGCCAAACTTGGACAGCGACGGGGCAATCATCTCGACCGCGCCAAGCTGCAGCGCCTGCACCTCGTCAACATCGCCGTAGAGTTGCGCGCGCGGGTAAATAACCACCGCCACATCACCGCCAGAACGCGTGTGGACCAATTGCTGGAAACGCTGCACAGCAATCCCTTTAGGCGTGTCGTTTGCCACCACATGCGAAAAGCGGATACGCAGAGAAGGCTCAGCCGCTGCCGGCGCACTGGGCATGAGCGACACCAGCGCCACGGCCCACAAGAAAGCGCGCCACATATTTAGTTTGTACAACATACCCGCTATGCTAACGGGCATTACAACGCTTATTCATGTCCACCAAACAACCGACTGCGCCGTCCCAGAGCACCCCGGCCATGGCCGCACCTGGGTTTGACTTTGACTTGCTTCAAGGCCCTATGTTGGTCGCGAGCGAGCGCCCGCGCACCACGTGGATATGGCTATTGGGTTTACCCGTGCTGTTGGTCGCCGGAACAGTGGCGCTGGTGTTGTACCTTCAAACGTTTGAGGCAGAAGAGGCCGATAGACGGCGTATGGCAGACGCGCAGTGGCTAGAGCAAAGTACACGGTTTCATTTTCGCCGCCTAGAAACTGACCTGTCCGTGCTCGCCCATCTGTACTTGGCTAACGCAGGCAACAGCACCCAGCCCGACTCAACAGGCCTGCTGTTGCGAAGCCCTGGCGTCATTCTTGCGCAAGGTTGGTTATCCAGCGACCAACGCGCAACCCCAAACAACTGGCCACACAACCTGGCCCGTTGGCATGTCGATACACGCAACGCAGACAACGCGCGGGCACTTGAGACGCTACAGCGCATCACCTTAGGCTTACGCCGCGCAAGCTACGCAGGCCCCATGCTCGATGACAAGGGCGCAGCTAGTGACGTGGTGTGGCTTGCCGTCCCAGTGTTCGAGCGAGGCGTATTTGCAGGCGACTACATGGTGGCGCTGTCTATCAATGCCGCCATCACCAGCCTAGTGCCGAACTGGTTCAAGACCAACCACAGCATACGCATGCTCATACCCAGTGGCACGCCACTGAACAACCCACCAGCCAGCCAGCCACACTTTTGGGCACAGCTCAATTTGCCCGGCGTTGAAATGGCATTGGATGTGCGCTCGCTAGCGCCGCAAATCGCAAACGTGCCACGTTTATTTTTTCTGGTGGCACTGGTGTTTTTAGCGGGTATGTTTGCCTCGTTGGTGGCGCTGCGGCGCGACCTCATAAAACGCCACCGCATAGAAGCGCAACTGCGGGCGCAGGTCGCGCTGCGCAGGGCCATGGAGAATGCGGTCACGATTGGCTTGCGCGCTTGGGATTTAAACGGGCGTATTTTGTATGTCAACCAAGCGTTTTGCCAGCTGGTGGGGTTTTCCGCCACAGAGCTTCTCGGTCGCAGCGCGCCACTGCCCTATTGGCCTGCTGAGCAAACCGACGAGCTAAACACCGTACACCGTGATGTGATCGCACAAGGCACACAAGATGCCGGTGTAGAGGTGCAATTTCAACACCGCAGCGGTAGGCTGGTCGACGTGCTTATTCATGAAGCGCCACTTTTTGACACACACAACGCACAGCTGGGATGGATGAGCTCTGTGATTGATATCTCAGAGCGCAAGCACAACCAAGCCATGGCCGCCAAACAACAAGAGCGTTTGGAAGCATCAGGACGCTTGGTGGCAATGGGTGAGGTAGCCTCCACGCTGGCCCATGAGCTCAACCAACCGCTGGGCGCACTGAGTGGGTTTGCCAATGGTTTGCTCAACCGCATCCGAAACGGGCGCATCAGCATTGATGAAATTGCGCCCGTTGTAGAGCGCATGGATGCGCTGTCAGATAAGGCTGGGCGGATTATTCAGCGTGTCAATGCTTTTGCAAGGCGCTTGGAAATGTCGCGCCAGCGCTTAGATCTCAATCAGTTTTTGCAAGACACATTGGCCACTACGCGCGCTGGCTCAGACATTAAAGTGAGCATGCAACTGGGCACACCCCGTGTTTGGATCGAAGCCGACCCACTGCTATTGGAACAAGCCGTCAGCAACGTCGCTCGCAACGCCATGGACTGGGCGCAGCGCGGCGAGTTTAGCCCGCAAATTAGGGTTCAATTGCACATAGGCTCGCAGAACGAATCACCCCATGTGGGTATAGTGATTGGTGACAACGGACCCGGCGTGCCCGACAGTGAACTGGCAACTATTTTTAACGCCTTTCATACCAACAAGCCTGAGGGAATGGGCATGGGCTTGGCCATTTGCAGATCCGTCATAGAAGCGCATCACGGCCACATTACCGTTGCCCGGGACCCCACCTTAGGCGGCGCACAATTCACACTGTGGCTGCCACTTGACAACCACCCACACAATTAACCGCCATGACGAAACCACTTGAGCCTAAGCACCCAGCGCCTGCAGGGCAGGTGCACGTTGTAGATGACGACGCCGACTTTCGCGACGGCTTGAGCTGGTTGTTAGACTCACGTGGCCACGCTGTGAAAACTTGGTCAGGCGGCGACGTGTTTGTTGACGCGCTGTGCGCGCTTATGCACCAGCGTTTAGACGCGCCGTGGCCCAGTGATGTTGTACTGCTCGATATTCGTATGACGCCGCTATCGGGCTTGGCCACTTTTGAGGCCCTGCAGGCCATGGCCTGTCCATGGCCAGTGTTGTTTTTAACAGGCCACGGCGATGTGGGTATGGCTGTAGAAGCCGTCAAAAGCGGTGCGTGGGACTTTTTAGAAAAGCCATTTCAGAACAATGTGCTGGTTGACAAGGTTGAAGCCGCTTTAACCGCAGCCATGGCCAACAGCGAACAGGCCCAACGCACGCAGCGTCTGCGCGCAGCATTCGCCCGACTAAGCCCAAGAGAGCGCGACGTGTTGGACGAATTGATTCAAGGCCACTACAACAAAAATATTGCTGATAGTTTGGGCATTACCCAGCGCACTGTTGAGTTTCACCGCGCCAATATTTTTGACAAAATGGGCGTCTCCTCAGCCGTGGAGTTGGCTCACCAACTGGGCAAAAGCGGCCTGCGCTAAAACAGTCATCGCGGCTGAAGCGGGAAATAAAAGCACAGCGGGTTTGGTTGCTGACGCTCACGCTACCAGCGCAATGCGCGCGGACCAACCACAGCGCCAAACAACACGCACAACGCAATACCAAGCACGTACCAAACGGCAATATAACCCGCGTCAAACACTGGGCAATACAAGCTGTAAACCGCCGCACCGATACCGCCAGCAATAGCACCAGACAGGGCACCGGCCTGGCGCAATGCAGTGGGCGCACAGCGCTTGGCATGCCACATCAGCCACATCCAAGCAGGGCCAGCAAGGGCAGCAATACTCATGCTGCAAGTGGTCCACATACCGCCAAAAGCTTGGCTCGCAATGGGCGTATCGGTGCCAGCCAAGGCCCACACCCACACAGCCACAGCGGGGACACACACCAGCAGCATGGCCTTGTTGGCTTGGCTGCCAGGGCGCAACATGCGCGGCCACAGCAGCAAGCCCAACGCCGCTGTCAGCACGCCCACACCCAGCTTGCCCATAAATGCTGGCGTTTGCATCACCGACAACAGTCCAGCCAACACACCCCAAAACACCAAGCACAGCAACATGCTGCTAACGGTGCCAGCCAACAGGACCCACAGCATGCCTGGCGGCACGTCAACACCCAGTGTCTCGTCGTTGTTGGCCAATGCCGAGATGAGGTCGTTTGTATTCATAGCTTTACCCCAAGCAAACTCGCCAACTTGCGCAACCCGCGGTGCGTATGCACCTTGACAGCGGACTCCGTCATCCCCAGATGTTGCGCGGCGTACGCGACAGACTCGCCTTGCAACTTCACCAACGTAATGACTTGTTGCTGGGCTTGCGACAACTGTGACATCACTTGTTCCAAATCTTTGCGTGCCTCGAACACCTCAATTGATGACTCACCTACCAGCGCCGTTGCGCCTTCGTCACTCAACCCATGCTCACTCAAACGGCCTGCACGGCGCCAAAAATCTATCAGCTTGTAACGTGTTATGGCGTGCATCCACGCCGTAATTGGCTGACTGACATCGTAGGTATGGCGCTTGGTATGAACCGCCAGCAACACCTCTTGTACAAGGTCTTCAACATCGGCCTCTTGACGTGTCAAGCGCCGACGTAAATACGCTCGTATCAGAGTTGCCATGCGCTGCAACAGTTGTTTGTAGGCCTGCTTGTCGCCTTGTTGAGATTGCTCAAACAAGGTCCACAGCTCGAACTCAATGGTTTCAAGTGTCATACAAAGATTCGTTGAATATCTTGCGAAGGTTACACGAAAAAAAATAAACGCTTGTAACCCAAAGGTATTGGAACGCGAATAGCCAAGTGAGTGGGTCATGGTGACTCGCTTAACCGTGCCGCTTTGCACATCAATGGAAATACATATTATGAACATCGCAACAAAAACACTCGCAGCGTTAGCTCTCAGCGCCATGGCAACTGGCGCCATGGCCGCTGATATGAAAGCCGACATGAAGGGAAACATGGGCAAGAAGGCCGCACAAGAAAAATGCTTCGGCGTGTCCCTGGCCGGTAAAAATGACTGTGCTGCAGGACCCGGCACCACCTGTGCCGGCACCTCTAAAACTGACTTTCAAGCCAACGCTTGGAAATATGTTGCTGCAGGTACTTGCACGACCATGACAACACCCAACGGCATGGGCATGTTGAAGGCCATGTAATTGACAGCCCGGCCACAACACACAGACAGCAGCGCATCAAGCCTATGACGACCACGACGCAGACCAGCGGTGCAACCCCTTCTCAGCTGGGTGCAGGTCTTGGGGCAAAGCCCCAGCATTGGGATGCGTTGTTGGCTGTTAAAGATGCTAATTTTTGGCTTGAGGTTCACGCTGAAAATCACATGGTTATGGGCGGGCCGCGATTGGCCATATTGCAAACCATGCGACAGCGCCATGGCCTATCCATTCATGGCGTTGGCCTGTCACTGGCGGGCTCGGTTGCCATCAACACACAGCACTTAAGCAAACTGGTCAGGCTGGTACAACAAGTTCAACCAGACTTGATATCCGAGCACTTGGCGTGGTCAGCTGACCAAGCCGGCTACTTTCCCGATTTACTCCCTGCTGCGCGCACGCCCGCTTTGCTACATCATGTGGTTGCGCGCGTACAACTTGTGCAAGACGCGCTGGGCAGGCCCATCGCCATAGAAAACCCCAGCCACTACACCAGCGAACTTGAGCACACCTTGGGCGAAGCTGAGTTTTTAAATGACCTGGCTAAACGCAGTGGTTGCCAACTGCTGCTGGACCTCAACAACGTCGTGCTGTCCTCGCACAACCTGCACCGTGACGAGAACAACTGGGTCGGCGCAAGCGACTGGGTGTTTGATTTAGACAGCCATGCAATTAGTGAGATTCACTTGGCCGGCATCAGTCTTGATGACAATGCCACCACCACTTGGGGCGATGCACTTTGGATAGACAGCCACAGCAGCGCTATCAGCCAGCCGGTGTGGGACTTGTACCAGCGCTTTATTACGCATGCAGGCCACAAACCCACCTTGATTGAATGGGACAACAATGTGCCTGCGTTTGACACCCTGTGGCAACAACGCCAGCGCGCCCAGTGCATATTGGACAAACAAAGGGTCTTTCATGAGTGGTGGCGCTTGGTCACCAGCATGGCTTAGCGCGCAATTGCGCTCGGCCACGCCGCCTAGTGGTATTGGTTTGGCACAGGTCTATAGAAATACAACATGGCTTGCTTGGATAGAGGCGTTGGTTAGCCAGTTTCCCAGCATATATGGATTGATGGGCGACGAGTGGGCACATGCTGCTGCCCGGGAATACATCCGTTTGCACCCACCAGATTCTGCAGTATTGATCGATATCGGCGAAACGTATCCCAGCTTTTTGGCGACCTTTGAGCATGCCAGCCAATGGCCTTGGCTAGGTGACGTTGCTCAATGCGACTGGTTATGGAGCCGTGCCCATGTCGCTGCTGATGCACAAACACTGACTCGGCAGTCTTGGCTAAACGCGATCGCCAATCCGCACTGTTCAAGGCTGCAGCTACACCCCAGTTGCCATTGGCACTGGCGCGACGGCGCGCCCATTGCTCAGCTGTGGCATGACGCCAAACAACGCACCAGCAACACAGCGCCCAACTGGCATGGCGAAGGTTTGCTGCTGACCCGTCCGAGCAGCGAAGTACTCAGCTGCGGTATCAGCGCACCAGAGCTGGCGTTTATCAACGCTTTAGCCATCGGTGGCACCTTACAAGAAGCTGTAGAAACCGCTTTAAGTAACAACGACGCGTCTGAAACAGGGGCTTTAAACACCGCGTCAAGCGCACACACACCACCACCACTCAACCTAGCACGGCTTAGCGCCAAGCTTTTACGAATGGGTGCCTTTATGGACCCCATCTACCATGCAGACCAATAACGACACCCATACAGTCTCTAACGCTCCATGCCGGCGCGCCCTTCATGCCTCGCGCGCCGCACTTGCGGGCGCAGTTCCGCATTCTGTCATAGCACTGCTGGCGCGTATTGCAATGGGCAGCACTTTTTGGCTATCCGCTCGCACCAAAGTAGATGGCTTGCTAACGCTTAAAGACAGTACTTTTTTTCTATTTGAAAACGAGTATGCACTGCCAGTGCTGCCGGTCAATGTGGCGGCTTACTTGGCAACTTATAGCGAGCATTTATTTGCTCTGATGCTGTTTGTTGGCTTGGGCTCACGCCTTGGCGCTGCTGGAATGCTTGGCATTACGGCCGTTATACAGCTGCTGGTTTACCCAAGCGCTTGGCCAACTCACTTGGGCTGGGCGGTACTGCTGCTGGTGATCATTGCCCAAGGCCCTGGCAAGTTGTCCTTAGACCACGTGCTGTTTGGTCGGCGTTAAAAGGCCAGCGCCGAACGTTTAACCAGACAGTATTTACGCTTCCGTTTGGTTTTTAAGGCGCTCACTTTTCCAGTACACGTCGTCACCACCATCCATGCGGTTTAACACCCTGGCCAATACAAACATCAGGTCGCTCAAGCGGTTGAGGTATTGACGTGGCGCATCGTTGAGCGCCTCCGCATTGCCCAATGCAACCACCTCACGCTCAGCACGGCGCGCGACCGTTCTACACACGTGTGCCAACGACGCCGCCCGCGTCCCGGCTGGCAGTATGAACTCTTGCAGCTTTGGCAGCTCTGCATTAAAGTTGGCCAAGGCTTCATCTAACGCCACAACAGCCTCTCCTTTTAGTAACTCAAACCCCGGAATAGACAATTCGCCGCCTAAATTGAACAGCTGGTGTTGCACCTCAACGAGCAAAGCCCTCACTGTCTCTGGCATTGGCTCACACAGCAACACGCCTAGGTGGGAGTTGAGTTCATCTACATCGCCCATGGCGCGAACACGGGAGCTGTCTTTGGACACCCGCTCGTTGTTGCCCAGGCCCGTGGTGCCGTTGTCGCCCGTGCGTGTTGCTATTTGTGAAAGCCGGTTGCCCATGTGTGACCTCGTGTTAACTTGAATCACTTCATAATGCCACGAAGTATTAGCTTGCATCGTTTGAACGGATAAAGATATGAATGCATCACTGCCAGCCATTGCCATTCGGGATGTACCCAGCGCTTTCACCGATGCGCTGGTCACACGTTTTGGCACACAGTTCAGCCAAGCCATGGCCGTTCGCGAACAACATGGACGCGACGAGTCCGCCTTTACGCATGTACCCCCGCCATGTGGGGTGGTCTTTGCACTCAGCACTGCCGACGTGTCTGACGCTGTGGCCCTTGCTGCTCATTACCGAGTCCCTGTCATCCCATTCGGTGTTGGCAGCTCTTTAGAAGGTCATTTGCTGGCGGTACAAGGCGGCATCAGTGTTGACGTGTCGCGCATGAACCAAGTCTTGCGTATTGACGCAGAAGACTTGACGGTAACCGTGCAGCCCGGCGTGACGCGCAACGCCGTGAATGCTGCCGTCAAAGACCAGGGCTTGTTTTTTCCCATTGATCCAGGTGCAGATGCCAGTATTGGCGGCATGTCCGCCACACGCGCAAGCGGTACCAACGCGGTGCGTTACGGCACCATGCGCGAAAATGTATTGGCTCTAGAGGTTGTGACGGCCAGCGGCGAAATTATTCGTACAGGTACCCGTGCAAAAAAATCCAGTGCCGGTTACGACCTAACCCGCTTAATGGTTGGCAGTGAAGGTACCTTGGGCGTGATGACCGAGATCACCCTCAAGCTATACCCCTTGCCTGAAGCCGTCTCTGCCGCCGTTTGCTCTTTCCCAAGTATTGAAGCGGCCGTGCGTGCCACCATACACATTATTCAAATGGGTGTTCCCATTGCCCGTTGTGAGTTTCTAGACGCGCAAACCGTCGGCATGGTTAACAAGCACGCCAAACTCAATTTGCGCGAAGAGGCCATGCTGCTGATGGAGTTTCATGGCTCACCGGCTGGCGTTAAGGAGCAAGCAGAGATCGTTCAGGACATCGCCACAGACTTAGGTGGTCAAGCTTTCGAGTGGGCAACTACGCCAGAAGAGCGCACCAAATTGTGGGCGGCTAGGCACAATGCCTACTTCGCCGCGATACAAAGTCGTCCTGGCTGTCGCGCCATATCTACTGACACCTGCGTGCCGATCAGCAGGCTTGCTGATTGCTTGCTAGATTCCGTTGAGGAGGCCAATGCGACTGGCCTGCCCTACTTTTTATTAGGCCATGTAGGAGATGGTAATTTCCACTTTGGCTACTTGATTGACCCTGACAGCGAGTCAGAGCGCAACACGGCTGAGGCGCTCAACCACAAACTGGTCAATCGGGCGCTTGCCCTAGGCGGTACGTGCACGGGTGAGCACGGCATTGGCTTGCACAAAATGGACTTCTTGCGCACGGAGGCTGGCGAAGGCGCAGTGGCCATGATGCGCGCCATTAAAACGGCGCTGGACCCGCACAACATCATGAATCCAGGCAAGATCTTTTCGTAGCCTCAGATACTGCGCCATGGTGGTTTAGGTCGCCTCTGCTTGCCCACGCAACTTATCCACCAGGCCGTTGAGTTCTGCCAGCGAAGCAAATGAGATCGCCACCTCGCCCTGCTCTTCCACACGGCTGCCACGCTTGATGCGCTTTTTAACACGCACCTCAACGGTTGCAGCCAGCAGGTCTGACAACTCGTCTTCTATGCGCTTGGTGTCTCGTGTTGTGTCAGCTTTAGGCTTTTTACTGGGTACCAAGTTGAACTCGGCAGACAGCTTTTTGACCATGGACTCTGCTTCACGCACAGACATTTTCTTCGCCACGATCTGATTGGCTGCTGTGATTTGTGTCGCCCGCTCGAGCGATAGCAGGGCGCGGGCATGGCCCATGTCAATGTCACCCGCCATCAACATGGTCTGCACGTGCTCGGCTAAATTAAGCAGCCGCAACAGATTGCTGGCGGCGCTGCGTGAGCGTCCGACACTTTGCGCCGCCTCTTCGTGGGTCAGACCAAACTCGCGTACCAGCCGTTGCAAGCCTTTGGCCTCTTCCAATGGGTTGAGATCTTCTCGCTGCATGTTTTCAATGAGTGACATGGCCGCTGCGGCCTTGTCGTCAACATCGCGAATCAACACCGGCACTTCATCCAAGCCAGCCAGCTTGGCTGCTCGCGTGCGACGCTCGCCAGCAATGATTTCAAAACGCTGGCTGGTTTGCGGCCTGCCCGCCAGTGGTTGGTGTTTGCCGTCGCTGTCGATAGGCCTTACCAAGATCGGTTGCATGATGCCTTGGGCTTTGATACTTTCAGCCAACTCGTACAAGGCGCCTTCGTCCATGTGCGTACGCGGCTGGTACATTCCAGCCTGAAGCTGGTCTAATCGCAAGGAGCTGGGCAACCCACTGTCACCTGCCCCGTCTAACGGCGCATCGCTGACCTTTGGGCCAAGCAGCGCTTCGAGACCGCGGCCCAAGCCCTTTGTTTTTTTAGTTGCCATGGTGTTTAGAACCTCTCAAAATTATCGGGAATGCCTGTACAACACGGTGTTGTTAGGCCATTAAAGCTTGCAGCGATTGCCAGCCTTGTGGCCAGTCACCCAAACCTGTATCTGCGTTGATATGCCCACCCTGTGCCATACAAACCGTGCTGGCACCCCACTGGGCTGCAATTGCTTGGGTGCTGTCCCAGCTTGCATATGTGTCGTTGTCGCTGCCCCAAACCACGGCTTTAAATGGCAAGGCCGCCACTTCTGGTGGATGCCAACGGGCCACCGCTGGCGTGGTATCGGTTTGTGACAAGTCTGGCGGCGCAACCAACAGCGCAGCAACCACCCAGTGCGCGTGCTTGGAGTGTGCGGCCCATGCAGCCAATAAGTGACAGCCCAGGCTGTGCGCAGCAATGGCAAAGCGCGTAGGTGCGCCGTTTGTGGTGTTGCGGGCGGCATGGTCGGCGGCGAACAGCATGTGCTCTTCTAGGGCCGACAGCCAGTCACCGCGCAGCGGTTGCTCCCAATTGTCTTGCTGCACTCGTTGTGCGCCATGCAACTGCTCCCACCGCGTTTGCCAGTGATCTTGACCAGAGTTGAGCCAACCCGGCAGGGTTAGTGTGGCCGTGATGGTGTGCGACGGGTCCATGCGTGTTAGCGCTTGCTACCCATGCGCTGCACCATTTCATGGGCAAACTCTATAAATGCCAAAGAGCCTTTGGCTGCAGGGTCGAATACAACCCCGGGCAAACCGTAACTGGGTGCCTCGGCAAGACGCACATTGCGAGGTATCACAGCGTTAAAGACTTTCTCGCCAAAGTGGCTTTTAATTTGATCACTCACCTGCTGTTGCAAGGTAATGCGTGGGTCAAACATCACACGCAGCAAACCAATCAACTCCAAATCTTTGTTGAGATTGCCATGCACTTGCTTGATGGTATTGACCAAGTCGCTCAAACCTTCCAGTGCAAAATACTCGCACTGCATAGGCACTATGACACCGTGGGCAGCACAAAGCCCATTCAGCGTCAGCATATTAAGTGACGGTGGACAATCAATCAGTACGAAGTCGTAGTTGTTGGCAACAACAGCAATGGCATCTTTCAGGCGGTTTTCGCGGTTGTCCACGCTCACCAACTCAACCTCTGCGCCGGCGAGTTCACGGTTGGCGCCCAAAACATCGTAACCACTCGCATCGCTATGAACTTTGGCCTCCTCCAACGTGGCATTGCCCCACAACACGTCGTAAACGGTGTATGCCAATGCGCGCTTGTCCACGCCGGAACCCATGGTTGCATTGCCCTGCGGGTCTAGATCAATCATCAGCACACGTTGGCCAATTTTTGACAAACCTGCTGCCAAGTTAACCGTTGTCGTGGTTTTACCGACACCACCTTTTTGATTGGCTACGCAGAAGATTTTGGCCATAGTTGTTGCTTTAGTAGGTCGTGTGCGGTGCACAACAGCAAAGGCCTAACTGCGCAGTTCTCGCTGCTGCGTTAGGCTTTTGTTGCACGATTCATGCGGTTTAGTTTACGTGAAAGCGGGGAACCCTATTTAACAACACAAACACGTTAAGTTTTTACTTCACGCATCCAAGCCACACAGCGCTGGGCATCTAGGCCTATAACACGCAGCTGTTCCACGTGAAACACCTGCACCCACCCCGGCAAGGCATCCATCTCTGGCTGAGGGTGCAAACCCTTCATAGCCATCCACAGACCGTTGGTCTTTAACGATTGGCGCGATAACCGGGTAAAGTCACCCAGCGACGCGAAGGCCCTAGACGCTATAACGTCATAGGTGGTTTGCAGGTTTTCAACGCGGCCATGCACTGCCTTTAAGCGCCCTCCAAGAACCGCCGCTGGTAGCTGCGCCGCAACTTGCTGCACAAAGGCCGCTTTTTTTGCAACCGTATCCACACAGGTCACCCGCAGCCGCGGGCACAAAATTGTCAATACCACGCCAGGTAAACCACCACCCGAACCAACGTCTAATACATCTATTGGTTGGTTGGGCTCTGTGGCATGACACGCCTCTTGCGCGGCCAACTGGCGTTGCAACGCTGGTATAACAGACAGGCTGTCTAGTAAGTGGTGTGTGATCACCTCTTGGGGGTTTTTAATGGCCGTGAGGTTGTACACCCTGTTCCATTGCAGCAGCAATTGTGCATATTCCAACAAGGCTTTTGCCTGGTCTACAGACACCGGGACACCCATGGCGTGGGCCGTACTTTGAAGCGCTTCCGTGCCCATCAGCGCTGTAGGCTGTTGTGACAGGCCCGCTGACTGTGTCACAGTGGCGCCACTTTGTCATGGGGCCGCAGGCCTAGCTTTTTAAGATGTACGAGCAGCAGTGAAATAGCGACAGGTGTAACGCCCGAAATGCGTGAGGCCTGGCCAAGCGTTTGTGGGCGTTGCTTGTTTAACGTTTGCCTCACTTCAAACCCTAAAGCTGGTATACCCAAATAGTCAAAGTCCAGCGGCAGCGCCATATGTTCATACAACGACGAGCGCTCAACCTGCTCTTTTTGTCTGTCAATGTACCCTTGGTATTTCAAACTGATTTCAACCTGCTCAACAACGGCTGCTCGCAAAACCTGCTCACAACCAGCGTGCGCTGTAACAGGCACCTCGCCCTCCATGCCTATGTTTGTTTGAGCTGCGCCAATTGGGTCCAACAAAGAGGTCGCAACAAATGCACCGCCATGCATATTTACCAGCGTATCGTAATCAACGCCCGGTCTCCTTAACAAGTCTGCCAAGCTGTACTCTCTTTCAAGCGCCTGGCCCATAACGCGCAACGCCTCAGACTCTGGCAAAGACTTATGGCTTACCCACGTATTGGTCAGCCGTTGTGTTTCACGTGAAACAGCATCACGCTTTCGATTAAACACAGACCAGCGCGCGTCGTCTATCAAGCCCATGCTTCTTGCCACCTCCGTTAAACGAGCGTCGGCATTGTCTTCACGCAGCTGCAGGCGGTATTCTGCACGGCTGGTAAACATGCGATAAGGCTCAGTAACGCCCTTTGTAACCAAGTCGTCAACGAGCACGCCCAAGTACGCTTGGTCACGCCCTGGTAACCACGCCGGTTTACCCTGCACGTGCAATGCTGCATTGATACCTGCAAACAACCCTTGTGCGGCCGCCTCCTCGTAACCCGTAGTACCGTTGATCTGACCAGCAAAAAACAAACCTGAAATGGACTTGGTTTCAAACGTGTTTTTTAAAGCACGCGGATCAAAGTAGTCGTACTCAATGGCATAGCCCGGACGAACAATATTGGCAGCCTCTAGCCCTTTGATTGAACGAACCAGTGCAAATTGAATATCGAAAGGCAAACTGGTAGATATGCCATTTGGATATATTTCATGGGTCGTGAGACCTTCTGGTTCTAAGAAGATTTGATGGCTGGTCTTGTCTGCAAATCGACTGACCTTGTCTTCAACACTGGGACAGTACCGGGGGCCAACACCAGCAATAACGCCCATGAACATAGGGCTTCTGTCAAAACCACTGCGGATAATATCGTGTGTTTGCTCGTTGGTGTGGGTGATCCAACACGGGATTTGTTGTGGGTGCATGTTGGCGTGACCCATATAACTCATCACAGGAATGCCCCCACCCTCGCGCATGCCACCAGGAGTACCATCACCAGGCTGTGCCACACACTTAGCGTAGTCAATGGTGCGGCCATCTAGGCGTGGCGGGGTGCCTGTTTTCAACCGACCCTGTGGCAGTGCAAGCTCCTTTAACCTCGCAGACAAACCGACAGAAGGTGGGTCTCCTGCACGCCCGCCCGCGTGGTTACTCATACCAACGTGTATTTTGCCGTCTAAGAAGGTGCCAGCCGTTAGAACGACGGTAGCCGCATGAAATTGCAAGCCGACTTGAGTCGTCGCACCAACCACACGGTCACCTTGCACAATCAGGTCCTCTACAGCCTGCTGGAAAATCTGAAGATTGGGCTGGTTTTCCATCGTGCGGCGAATTGCCGCTTTGTACAACACCCTGTCTGCTTGTGCACGGGTTGCTCGCACAGCTGGGCCTTTTGAGCTGTTGAGAATACGGTACTGGATACCGGCCTCATCGGTTGCCAATGCCATGGCACCACCCATGGCGTCTATTTCTTTAACCAAGTGCCCCTTACCAATACCACCAATCGATGGGTTGCAACTCATCTGACCCAGTGTTTCGATGTTGTGTGTCAATAACAGCGTTTTACAGCCCATGCGCGCACTGGCCAAGGCCGCTTCACTGCCCGCGTGTCCACCGCCCACCACAATGACATCAAAGGTCTCTGGATATCTCATACATACGTCAATTTATTACTATCAATCAATAACTGGCTATTTTAAGCCGTACATAAAAAAACCACTTGCACAGAGATCTTTACAAGTGGTTTGAACAAGCGGCCTAACCTTAATGTCCGTCTGGCAGCTCAATTTTTACTTCAAGAATTTCCATATTTGCATCGCGTTCTAAATTGACCTTGATGTCACTGGGATCAATCTTGATATATTTAGATATGACAGCGATGAGATCACGCTGCAGCGCTGGTAAAAAATCAGGTACCGAGGTCCGCCCCCCCCGCTCATGCGCCAAGATTATCTGCAAGCGCTCCTTGGCCACATTTGCAGTTTTTTTCTTTTCACCTTTAAAAAACGATAGCAGTGACATGCGCAGTTACCTCCCACCAAACAAACGCTTAAGTAATCCAGCTTTTTGCGCTGCGACAAAACGCAATGGACGCTCTTCGCCTAAAAACCTATCAATGACATCTTTGTAAGCTTCGGCCACGTCAGTACCCTGCATATGGACAGCGGGTAGGCCTTGGTTCGATGCTTGTAAAACAATATCTGACTCAGGAATGACACCAATAAGCTTGATACGTAAAATATCTTGAATATCTTCAAGTGACAACATGTGACCACCCTCAACGCGACTTGGGTTGTAGCGCGTAATCAACAAATGCTCCTTGATAGGATCGCTTCCATCAATGGCACGTTTGGTCTTTGAACTCAACATGCCCAAAATACGGTCAGAATCACGTACAGACGACACCTCTGGATTGGTGACGACCAGTGCCTCATCAGCGAAATGCATGGCCAACAGCGCACCAGTTTCGATGCCAGCAGGTGAATCGCAAACGATGTAGTCAAACGACATAGCTTTTAAATCGTTGAGCACTTTTTCTACACCAGCCGTGGTCAGTGCATCCTTGTCACGTGTCTGAGATGCAGCCAATACAAACAAGTTATCAGTTTGTTTGTCTTTAATTAAAGCTTGATTCAGTGATGCTTCGCCTTGGATGACATTTATAAAATCGTATACAACACGCCGTTCGCAACCCATGATTAAGTCGAGGTTGCGCAAACCTACATCGAAATCAATGACCACTGTTTTTAAGCCCCGCATGGCCAAACCAGTGGCAAAACTCGCGCTGGTTGTAGTCTTTCCAACGCCGCCCTTGCCAGACGTGACGACAACAATTTTTGTCATGTTTTTTTACCTAAAGAATGGGGTCGTGGCAGCAAAAAAAGCTAGGCCGGTAGAATTTTGTAACACCCTCCAGTTTAACGGTGTTTCAAGCTGGTTATAAAAAAACAAAACGTGCTAACGAGAAATGGCTTGGTAAATTAAATGCTCACCTTGGTCGTTAATCTGCAGCGAGGCATAGGCAGCCACACCTTTGATGTCTGCATGTAAATTACTGTCAATGCTTTGGTAGATGCCAGCTATTGATACCAATTCTGGTTCAAAATTCAAGGCAAAAATACGTGATAAAACATCACCTCTCGCGCCTGCAACTGCCCGCCCGCGCAACGGTGCGTATACATGAATATGACCATCAGCAATAACTTCTGCACCTGGATTGACCATTGCAAGCATGACCAGGTCACGTCCTTTTGCATAAACACGCTGACCAGATCGCAAAGGTTTTTCAACAACCATTGCACTTGATAACAACGTGTCAAGCGGCGCGGCATGTATCACTGAAGCCTGATCACCCTGTGCATGTGATGTGCTGTTGCTGGTCGTTTTTGCTGGTGTAAGCGCAGATGCAAGCCATACCAGTCGATGTTCGCCAAGGTTTTTTTTCCAAGACTCTGGCACCCCTCGAACAGCGAGTGGCACCATGCTAAATGCAGACAACATGGCCACCCACTGCACCCAATCTATATCATCAAAACGTGTGTCCGAAGTTATTGCTGCTGTTAAATCGATGGTAACGGCGTCATGGTCAAAAAACTCAGGTACATCAACAAACCGTTTATGCAGCTCGGCAACAATAGCGGCAGTGTTGAGCGTGTGAAACACCAGGGCAACCATCCCCATGTGGGTGCTCTTGATGTCAAAACATGTGTCGTTGCGTGCAAGTTGGGTCAAAGTTAAACAAGTTTTTAAAGTAGAAAAAAACACCGTTACCGTGTCGTTGTGCTTCATCTTAGCAGTGATAGTTGTACGCAGGTCTAACCGCTTTGTTGTGGTTGTTGTGTGGATTGAAAAAGTTGTCCTGTCTTAATCTCTTAATTCTTTATTTAAATATAGTAGTAGTAGTAGAGACGGTGCCTGTGTGTTGACAAGTTAATAAAACTGAATAAATACAAGAAGTTACACTAAGAATAACTCTAAGGACAGCCATTAGAACCAGCGTGGATGAATCATTAATAACTTTTACAAGTTGCACATTGGTGTGGATAACTGCCCTGTTGTTAGAAAACAGTGCACAGGTTTATGCACACAAAAAATATACAAAAATGAACAAATAGTTTTGGGACAAACAGTTATTCGCTGCTGTTTATTTTGGCTCGTGACATTTTGATTTGACCGCGGTTAACTTTCGAGTCGATGCGTTTTCGCTGCGATCCAAAACTAGGCCGTGTTGCTTTTCTGTTCTTGGTAACCGTTGCCGCGCTGTTGACAAGCGCTTGAAGTCGGCCCAATGCTTCTGCTTTGTTTTGAGTCAAGCTTCTACTAATTTGAGCTTTGATAACAATGATTCCGCCACTGGTGACACGTTGGTCATTCAGTGTCAATAACCGTGCTTTTATAAAATCGGGCAGGGAAGATGATGAAATACAAAACCGCAGGTGCACCGCAGTAGACACCTTGTTCACGTTTTGCCCGCCTGGGCCTTGCGCCCGAATAGCTGTTATTTGAACTTCTGATAAGTCAATCACGTACATGGGTGTCAGTGTGCCATGTTCGTCACATTAATCTGCAAGTGTTGTTTACTGGTATCCCGTTGTGTGTTTGCGGTGATGCAGCTCAAGCCATAGGGGTGTGTAACTCAAATATGTTCGGGTTTGCGCGGACAGGCACCGTCACAAACAGGCCGAATAGCCTTCATTAACAATCGCTGCAATAAACATGTCTGGTGGTTGCTCACTAGTTATACAGGCGGTTCCAGCTGGTCTGTTTATGGTTGGTTGGGCCTGCGCATCAATAGATTGAATAGCCTTTAGCACGGCTTTTTCACAATGCACACAAGTCATACCTGTTACGGTGAGCGTGATGGTTGTCATAGGAGCTTTCAATGCAATGACCACACACCTTATTGAGGTGTGCAGTCACGCGTCAAGTATTAGGGTTGAACAGTTAAGGTTTTGATAACCATGCGTTGACCGTCCATTTCAACGTGAAATAAAACCTTATCGCCCTTTTTTACAGCGTTGATTATGGCGTTGTCTGCAACCTCAAACACCATGGTCATCCCGGGCATGTCCAGGTTCGCTATATCCCCGTGCTTGATGGTGAGTTTGTTTTGGGCCGTGTCTATGCGTTTTATTTCTCCTGACGTCATCACGACGTCACCTGCAAATCCCGCGGTTGAAAATATGATGGCAGTCACTGCAATTAGGTGTTTGATAAACATGTTGTAGTCCTTTAATGGGTTGTTCAAGCCGGCGAACAAGCCGGCTGTGTGTAATGGTTAAAAAGCGGTGTGCTTATTTGGCGACGTTGAATTGGCCCTTCATCCCGGCGTCGAAGTGGCCGGGTTGCAAGCAAGCAAAGTCCACAATACCGCTGTTAGTAAACGCCCACACAATGTCACCTGACTGGCCTGGTGCAACAGATGCTGTTTGTGGGTCTTCATGCACCATGCCTGGAAATTTCAACATTTGTTTGTAATGGGCTGCCAGTTCCTTGGGTGTGCCAAGCACCATTTCGTGCTTGACCTTTCCGCTGTTCTTCACAATAAAATGCACCACGTCGCCCTTGCGTATGTTGATTTTTTCAGGTTTAAAGCGCATGTCGTCGCCCATGTCTACCGTGATGGTTTTGGTGACTTGGCTCATCTTAGCGGGCTTGCCAATGATTGATTCGCTGTGGCCATGGTTGTCGGCATGTGTGCCGCCAGCCTGGGCGTTAAAAGCGGCAAAGCACAGTGCTGCCGCGACAAGAGAAGACGAGTTGAACATTGAGCGTGTGTTGGTCATGATGATTCCTTTAAAGATAAAGTTTGTGATTGGTAATTGTTTATAAGTGATTAGTATGTACGACTAATGCTGGTGCGACCCAGGTTTTTTTACGCGTACCTCAGTGGTTACGCCGTTCTTCATGGGCATAGCCGATGAGCCACCTGCGCTTGAGCGCTTTGGCTCGCTAACCTCGCCTTTGAACTCGTAAGCGACAGTGTCTGCGGGATGTTTAAACCAGCCCGGGTTGACGTTGCTCTGTTTGGGCTGGTCACGCCTGACTTTTAAAACACTGAACATACCGCCCATCTCCACCGAGCCAAAGGGGCCGTCCCCAGTCATCATGGGTGCGGTGTTGTCAGGTATGGGCATGGTCATCTCGGTCATATCAGCCATGCCGCGCTCGCCCATCACCATGTACTCTGGTACCAGCTCTTGGATTTGTGCCGCAAGTCCAGAGTGGTCGGCGCCAATCATGGTGGGTATGTCGTGACCCATGGCATTCATGGTGTGGTGACTTTTGTGGCAGTGCGCGGCCCAGTCGCCCAGCTCATCGGCCACAAACTCAATTTGGCGCATTTGCCCAACAGCAATATCCGTGGTCACTTCGGGCCAGCGTGAGCCACTGGGTGTGGGTCCGCCGTCCGTTCCCGTGACTTCAAACTCATGGCCATGTATGTGTATGGGATGGTTGGTCATGGTCAAGTTACCAATGCGCATGCGAACCTTGTCGCCCAGCTTGACGTTGAAGGAGTCGATGCCAGGAAACAAGCGGCTGTTCCAAGACCACAGGTTAAAGTTAAGCATGGTCATGATTTTTGGCGTGGCGCTGCCGGGCTCAACGTCGTAGGCGTTGAGCAAGAAACAGAAGTCTCTGTCCACCTTGCCAATTTTGTTGCTGTATTGCTTGGGGTGTGTGACCCAAGAGCCCATCATGCCCATGGCCATTTGCGTCATTTCATCGGCATGTGGGTGGTACATGAATGTGCCCGGGCGGCGCGCTACAAACTCATACACAAAGGTTTTACCGGGTCCTATGGCTGGCTGGTTCAAGCCGGTTACACCGTCCATCCCATTGGGCAAGCGCTGACCGTGCCAATGCACGCTGGTGTGCTCAGGCAAGCGGTTGGTCACAAACAAGCGAATCTTGTCACCCTCTACAACCTCAATGGTGGGTCCAGGTGACTGGCCGTTATAACCCCACAAGTGGGCAGTAAAACCTGGCGCCATCTCTCTCACAACAGGCTCTGCAACCAAGTGAAACTCTTTGACGCCGTTTTTCATGCGCCATGGCAGCGACCAACCGTTGAGGGTGGTGACAGGGTCATAAGGCCTGCCAGACTCTGGGAACAACAGTGCCGCGGTATCCACACTGTCGTGTGACACCAGCTCAGGCAGAGCGGCCATGGCCACTGGACTAACAGTGCTGGCTGCAATCGCACCCGCACCAACGCCTGCAAGGGTTAAAAACTGCCGTCTTTGGCGAGCGAGTGTGTCTGTATCTTTTGTCATGGTTAATGTCCTGGTGAGTCGGCTTGCGCAGTGGCGGCACTTACAGAAACCGCGGCACTGGGTGCACCCAGTAAGCTGTTTTGAAGTGCGGCTTCGCTGGCCCAAAATTGTTCAACGGCGTTGAGTGACTGCGTCACGGCAGCGACTTGTTGCCTCGCGTCGGCTAACAGCTCAAACACGCTGATGAGCATGCCGTTGTAGCTGTACTGGTTCTCTTCAGCCATGCGTGTGCGCATAGGAATAACCTCGTTTTGATAGTGCGCCGCCAAGTCGTAGGCGGTTCTGTACGCGGAGTAACTAACCCGCAGCTCAGAGCTGGCATTGAGCATGGTGGACTCGTAGTTCTTTGCCGCCATCAAGCTGTTGGCGCTCAGCGCCACGCGCTTGTTGTCACCCCAATCAAATATGGGCAAACGAATGGCAACTTCAAAGCCGTTCGATTGGCTGACGCTGCCGTCAGCAGTGTCTTTTTTGTCAACGCCACGAATACCCCATTCCACATCGGTGAAGCTGTCAATTTGAGCAAGCGTGTTGCTGCCCAGTAAGCGCGTCACATCAAGTTTGGCCAGCTGTACGTCTAAGCGGGTATCCATGGCAACGGCGCTCACGTCTTCAGGCGACAAGGTCTGCTTTGGAATGCTGGGCAGCTTCTTGGGCAAACGCATGAGCGCCTCTTGACTGGTATTCAAGCCAAGCAAGCGGACCAAGTGCTGGGTTGCTGAGATGTTGGTGTGTTGTGCCGTGGCCAGTTGAATGGCCGCATCACTGGCAAACTGCTGTTGACTGGCTTGCTGCAGCCAGCTGAAGTTGCCCACCGCTTTTAAACGCTTCGCCAACTCAGCACTGGCATTGGCGCTGCGCTGCACTTGTTGGGCATACAACAGACGCTGGTTGGCGGCAATTGCACCCACCCAAGCCAACTTCACATCTGACAGTTGGCGTACCAGTTGTTGCGCCAACTGTAGCTGCACCTTGTCCACGTTGAGCTTGGCGACAGCTTGACGCTGAGGCAGCGTTAGCAAGTCCAACAAGCCAAACGACAACGCCCTTGCCAGCTCAAGCTCACCAGTGGCGTGCATGCGCTCAAATGAGAACGTTGGGTTGGCAATGCGCCCGCCTTGAGCCGCGTTTGCCGCACTGGCCACGCCGCTGGCCAGCATGGCCTGCATATCTGGGCTGTTGAGTATGGCCAGCTGAACCGCGTCAGCTTGGCTTAGTTCATTCAACAACAATGCATTGGCTTTGGCGTGTGCGTCGGCTTGCGCCTCAGCACTGGTCAGCAGCTGTGCTTGTACCGGACTTGCCTTGCCCAGCGTGGTGTTTACAGCGCCTACAACGCCTTCAGGCGAGACGCTGGCACAGCCAAGCAAGGCCAAGCTAAAGCCGCCGATGGCGGCTAGTTGTAGTGGTCTGCCAATCATTGCTGACCTCCTGGTTGTGTTGGTGTGGCCGTGGCAGCCGCAGCTTTAGCGGCATTTTTTGTGTCTTGAGCTTCTTTGGCATAGGCACGCCAACCACCTTTTTGCCCAACAACGTCGTTGGCCAGCTTCCAATCGGTGGCAGGCGCGTCCCCTTGTTTTGGGTAGTGATCAAACGCCGAACTGTAAGACACCAGTGAGACGGGTGATGGCGTAGCCGGCGCCGCTGGGACTTGCTGCGCTTGCGCCCCAGCCATAAAGGCCAGTGCGCCCAATAGGCCAAGCTGCGGCCATGCCCGAGCTGTTAGCCCGTAGCGAATGTGAAAAGTCATAGGAAACCTCTGTATAGCAATGCGCACCGCGGGTGTAAGGCGGCGCGCTTAAAACATCCAACCCAGTCGTCTTGATGGGGTCAGTTGGGAATTAGGCTAGAAGTGGTTGTGGCGGCCTGAACAGACCAGACGGTGGCACGTCTTGTAAGTTTGGTGTGACCCACATGGGCACATCAAAAGTGATGTGCCCATGCGCCACACTGCTGGTGTCATACGGCGTTGATACGCCGCTGCAAAAGAACAGACAAGCAGCGCACTTGAAGTGCGATTCGTGGTCAGGCGCTGAGGTTGCCAGATGTGCAGTTGCTGGCGTTGTATCTGCCGTGTTGGCAAGTTCAAAGCTTGAATCTGTAATGTGATGTGCGCCATGGTCACTGGCATGGCTGCTGGTTTCAGCTTGCACAGGAGCTTGGTGAGACATCTGCGTTGCTGTGCGCATGTCGCCGTGACTGCTCACAACGCCAGCCATTTGTACAGACATGACCGCACCTGCAATGCCTTGTGAAGCAAGTGCAATGGTTACAAATAGGCACAACAGTAGTTTGCGCAGTGGCGTGGTCATTCTTAAAGTGTAGCAGTACAGGTTACAAGTTGTGGGCGCCAAGCGTGGTTGCCCCCTTGGTTCAGCGAGGTCTTATAGTGGAAGGGCTACATCAGATGCTGATGTAGCCGCTGCACTACAGTTTGAGAGTCGGCGCCTTGTAGAAAGTTCAAGTCAAAGATGGCGTCAACCAACACCGCACCCCCTGTTCTGGATGTTTTTGATATTGGTATTGGTGGCATGACATGCGCGTCGTGTGTTGGTCGGGTTGAGAGAGCGCTTAAAAAGCAAGGCACTGTGGTCGATGTGAGTGTGAACCTGGCAACTGAAATGGCGCGGATCACCCCTTCTGACGCCGTGCAAGATGCACAGGCGTGGCAGCGTGAGATGCGCCGCGTTATCCGCGATGCTGGTTATGAGCCGACGGCACAAACACTTGCCGAGACAGATGACGTCGATCGCTGGCTGGGCATTGACACCGCTTTTATTCCCACATTGGCCGCATTGCTGCTGTCTGCGCCGCTTCTGTTGCCAATGCTTGTGCAGTGGCTCAGTATGCCGTTGACGCAAACGGTCTGGGTCAGCATGCCTGCGCCGTGGATTCAGTTTGTGCTGGCAACACCGGTTCAGTTTGTATTGGGCTGGCCTTTTTACAAGTCTGCATGGCATGCGTTGAAAGCATTGACTGGCAATATGGAGTTGCTGGTGGCGATTGGCACCAGCGCAGGATGGGGCTTGTCGACATGGCTATGGCTGACGTTTAACGGCGAGGGTCTACCGCACCTGTACTACGAGGGCTCTGCTGTTGTGATTGCCTTGGTGTTGTTGGGTAAGTATTTAGAAACCCGTAGCAAGCGACAAACAACCTCTGCCATTCGAGCCTTGCACGCACTCAAGCCCAGCACCGCCAAGCTGCTGCCAGATGGCATTGGGCGTGACGACGTTGTGGATATACCGGTCGCCGATTTGCTAGTGGGTGATCGCATACGCGTGGTGGCTGGCGAGCGCATACCAGCCGATGGCGTGGTGGTGGTGGGCCGCTCTAGCGTGGACGAGGCCATGGTTACGGGTGAGCCTTTGCCGGTTGTCAAGCGCATGGGTGATGCCGTTATTGGCGGCACGTTAAATGGCGAGGCAACATTGGATATTGCCGTGAGCGCGGCAGACACACACAGCGTGTTGGCACAAATTATTGCCATGGTGAGTGATGCGCAAGCCAGCAAAGCACCGGTTCAGCGCACGGTCGACAAGGTGGCCGCGGTATTTGTACCTGTGGTGTTGTTGATTGCTGCCGCCACCCTGTGGTTTTGGCTCGCGAAAGGCGTGCCGTTTGAAGAGGCCATGATCAACATGGTTGCCGTTTTGGTGATCGCATGCCCATGTGCATTGGGTTTGGCCACGCCTGCCGCGATGATGGTGGGTACCGGTGTTGCAGCCAAGCACGGTATTTTGATTAAAGACGCCCAAGCGCTTGAACAAGCATATGCCGTGACAACAGTGGCATTTGATAAAACAGGCACGTTGACGGCTGGCAAGCCAAGCGTCGTGGCGCACCAATGGCCGCTTGCAGCAAGTCTGGATGCACAAGCCCAGTTGCGGGCTGACTTGTTGGCCATGCAGTTAAACAATCCCCATCCGTTGGCACAAGGTTTACGAGAGTGGTTGACGGCGCAAGACGCCGAAAAGGCGACAGGCGCAACACATGGCGCCAGCGCCAGTAGCCCCTCCAGTGCTATCAGCGCCATAGAAAATGTGGCAGGTCAAGGCGTACAAGCGTTGGTTCACAACAGGCCTTGTTATATGGGTAGTGTTGTTTGGATGCAGGCGTTGGGTCTGGATACGGCCCTGTCAGTTGCGCCTTGGGCCGACGTGTTGCAGCAGTGGCAGTCAAGCGGCTATAGCGTCTCGGTGTTGGCCAATGATGACGGCGTGCAAGGCATGTTTGCTTTTGGAGATGCCGTCAAGCCTAGCGCTGCACGAGCCATAGCGTTGCTGCAGCGCGCGCACATAAACGTGGTCTTAATGTCTGGTGACAACCAAGCGGCGGCTCGGGTTGTCGGCGCGCAGTTGGGTTTGACTGACGACCATATCTTTGGTCAATTACTGCCCGGTGACAAAGCCAAGGCGGTGGCCAAGCTGCAGGCTAGCAACCACGTGGTGGCGTTTGTCGGTGATGGCATCAACGACGCGCCAGCGCTGTCAACAGCAGACGTCGGTTTGGCCATGAACAACGGCCAGCATGGTGATGTGGCCATGCAGGCCGCTGGCATGACCTTGATGCGTGCTGACCCCTTGTTGGTGCAGGCGGCCCTGTCTATATCCAAACAAACAGTGCGCAAAATCAGGCAAAATTTGTTTTGGGCCTTTGCCTACAACGTCGCAGGTATTCCCTTGGCGGCCATGGGTTTGCTGAATCCTGTTGTGGCAGGTGCTGCCATGGCCCTAAGCTCAGTGAGTGTGATGGGCAACGCGTTGTTGCTCAAGCGTTGGACACCCGATCAAGACGACGCGTAGCGCTTAAACACACGGCTTTGTTCATTGCGCTGGACCAGCAACACATCGTATGCGTCCTGCCTTCCCTTGTAGGCCTCGCCGTCCATGCCGGGCGTGCCAATGGGCATTCCCGGTACAGCCAATCCCAGTGCGGCAGGTCGTTGCGCCAACAGTTGCTTGATGTCGCTGGCAGGTACGTGACCTTCAATGACATAGCCGTCAATCAAAGCGGTGTGACAAGACCCAAATTGCTGCGGCATACCCAGTTTTTTACGCACAGCGGTGTTGCCTGTATCAAACACTTGCACCTTGAAGCCGTTGTCTTGCATGTGGGTGACCCAGTCAGCGCAGCAGCCACAGTTGGGGTCCTTCCAAACCTGAACAGTTTGTCCGGGTGTCGTCGCAAAGCTTAAGGCGGGTGCGAACAGTGCTGCAACAGACAGGCCCAGTAGGCGGCGGCGATGGGTAAATTTTGATGTCATGGTGGTTGGTAAGGCTGGCGTTGGCGAGTAGCAGTTTGGTTTAAAGGTATTCGAGTAACAACTCGGCTAAAAGTTCAGTGGCCTTTGAACGCGTCTTCGCGGATAGAGCGTCTGGCCGTGGCAAGCGATAAACTGGGTGTGTTTACATGTTTTTCCCTTAAAGGATAAGCCCAATGGCAGCTGATTGGACGGGCCGCTTGCTTCGCGTACACCATAGCGCTAGCGCACGCTGGGTGTCTGTTTAACCGCGTATGGCGACAATGCTCACTTCCGATACCCAGCTCAATCGCTTCAGTTATTACGAGGCAAGCGTCGAGCGAGGCCCTGCTCTGGCTGCTGTGGTGGGTGATAGGCACACAGATGTGGTGGTGGTGGGCGCAGGTTTCGCAGGCTTGAGCGCCGCTATTGACTTGGCCGCGCAAGGGCTGCGGGTGGTGGTGTTGGAGGCCGATAAGGTTTGTAGTGGCGCATCTGGACGCAATGGAGGCCAAGCCATAGTCGGTTATGCCTGCGGCCAAGGTGAGCTTGAGCGCCAGTTGGGACGACAAGACGCCCGTCATCTGTGGCAATTGTCGCTGGATGCCGTTGACTTGATCGATCAGCGCATCGCGGACCACCGCATTGATTGCGACAGACGCCACGGCTATATCTATGTAGCGGATAAAGACCGCAAGGTGGTTGCGCTGCGAGACGAGGTCACGGCGTTGTCGCGCGACTACGGTTTTGAGTGCCGCTGGTTTGAAGGCGGTGATGTGGGGCATTGGATTGACAGCAAGCGCTATGTAGCTGGCGCGTATGAAGAAAAGTCTGGGCATTTACACCCGCTTAAATACGGCTTGGGCCTGCTCGCTGCTGCGCAGCGATTGGGCGTGCAGGTGTTTGAGCACAGTCCAGTGGTGGACTTGGTGCACGGTGCGCGCGCGCAGGTTAAAACGCAGCAAGCCACAATAAGCGCAGACTTTGTGGTGCTGGCCGCAAACTGCACCCTGCCCGCGATGGGTCCCCGCGTTGCACCTGCGATTGCGCCACGCATCATGCCAGTCGGCACCTACATGGTGGCAACAGAGCCACTGGACGCGGCGCTGGTGCACAGCCTCATACCCACCCGCTCGGCGGTGTGCGACAACAACTTTGTGCTGGATTACTTTCGGTTCAGTGCAGACAACCGCTTGTTGTTTGGCGGGGAGGTGAGTTACACCACGCACACGCCACGCAACCTCCAGGCGTTCATGCGAAACAAAATGGTGGGTATTTTCCCGCAACTGGGGCAGGCACGCATTGCCTACACCTGGGGCGGTTTTGTAGACATCAGCATGAACCGCGCACCAGACTTCGGTCGCTTGGCCACCAACGTGTATTACTTGCAGGGCTTCAGTGGGCATGGCGTGGCGCTGACTGGTTTGGCTGGGCGGATGGTGTCTCAAG
>Ga0222645_100065_pt1 | contig 66729 bp, 63 predicted proteins | sample AntAcemetagen292_FD_179881 | JGI IMG/M metagenome (GOLD analysis project Ga0222645, IMG submission 179881) | Saline water microbial communities from Ace Lake, Antarctica - #292 | ecosystem: Environmental > Aquatic > Non-marine Saline and Alkaline > Saline | place: Antarctica: Ace Lake | collected...
CGGCGACGGTGCCGACGGCTTCGGACCCACCAATGGCACCGGGCAGGTCGGGCTTGTAGCCATAGTTTCCACGCACCGTCCACAGGTCGTGGTTGTGGATCGGGGACAGAATGGTCTTGATCAGAACCTCGCCTTTGCCCGGAAGCAGGGTGTCGACGGTTTGTGTTAGAAGCACATCGGCGGGTTCGCCGAAGACGTCATGGATTGCAGCGCGCATGGTTTTTTCCTTTGTTCTGTAGGGGTTCTAGGCGGCGCGTCGTATCGCGAAGCGCAAGACGCAGCGGGGCGTCGCCAGATGAGAGTTTCGAAAGCACCGCCGCGCCCAGCCATTGCGCATAGAGCGTGCGGGCGGTGGCACTAGGATCATCCATGGTTCCTACAGAGCCATCCGCCGCCCCCTGCCGTAGCAGGTCGGCAATGCGGCCTGTCAACTGGGCCACGCCACCATCTAGAATGCGGCGCATGTCTTCGGACAGGTCGGCAACCTCTGCCGCGAGTTTCACGACAAGGCAGCGCGTCGCGATGCCCTCGTGATCGTTGGAAGCCAGCTAGGCGGCTCAGAAGTTTGCCAGCTTTTTGCCTGCCGTGCCTGGGCCGTCCATTAGCGTATCCATGCGGGACAGATAGTCGGCTACGTAGTCGTCCAACATGGCGCAGCCGAGCGCTTCTTTCGAGGCGAAGTAGTAATAGAATGAGCCCTTGGGTACGCCGGATTCAGATAGGATCCGCGACAGCCCGATCCCGCCAAAGCCACCCTGCAGCACAAGGTCGCGCCCTGTGGACAGGATGCGTTGGTGCGTCTGATCTGATTTGGTGGGCTGCGTCATACCTTTGAGTTAGTCATAATAGACCAGTCGTCTAGCGGCGGTCTGCGTTGACGTTGCGACACCCTGAAACGCAAAACGCCCGCCGGTGAGGGCGGGCGTTCGGATCGCTTAGGCTGGGCCGGGTTAGCGGCGCAGGCCCAGACGCTTGATCAGGTCCTGATAACGGGCTTCGTCCTTGCCACGGGTATAATCCAGCAGCTTACGACGCAGAGCTACCATTTTCAGCAGACCACGGCGACCGTGGTTGTCTTTTTTGTGGATCTTGAAGTGCTCTGTCAGCGTCGCGATGCGCGACGACAGAATGGCAACCTGGACTTCGGGCGAACCGGTGTCAGCTTCTTTGGTTGCGAATTCTTTCATGACGCGGGCTTTTTCTTCGGGCGTAATCGACATCGGGGTCTCCTTGATTAGGGGTTGATGGCGCGATCCGGGATGTCGTCCAGAAAGGCCCTTGGAGGGTCCGGGAAGCCAAACGGCCCACACGGATGCTTGCCACTAGGCGGTTTGCGCCCAAAAGGGAAGGTTGAAAATCAGGCGGCGATCAGCAGGACAGTGGATGTGTCTAACGCTGTGACGCCGGTTAGGCGCGCCACGATGGCGTCGTCGGCCAGCAGCGTCGCCAAGCCGGCGTCATAGGTGGTTGTCAGAACGGGCGGCACATCGCCGGAATAGGTGATCGCTAACAGATCCTCTGCCGGATTGAAGTCGTCGATCACGTCTTCGCCCCAGCCGCCGTTTAGCAGATCGTCGCCGTTACCACCGGTTAGGCTGTCAACGCCCCAGCCGCCAGCCAGCACGTCATCACCTGCACCGGCAAGCAGCGTGTCATTGCGGTCTTCGGCAAACAAGGTGTCGTTGCCCATGTTGCCGGTCATATAATCGTTGCCTGCGCCGCCAAAGATTGTGTCGTCGCTAAGGTCCGCTTCCAAGGTGTCAGCATCGTCTGTCCCGGTCAGGGTTTGCGCCGGGGCATGGATAATCGGATAAATGTCCAAACCGTCGTCCCACTCTTCGACCGGATCAAAGGCTGTTTCGAGCTCTGTTTCGAGTGTGGGTTCTGGTTCTGCTTCGGGCTCCGCATCCGGCTCTGATGCAAATGGGTCTGCGTCGGTCATGGCAATCGTATTGTCGCTGATATTGAAGGAGTTTTCGTCGGTGATGCCCCAATCGGCGTCCGTCAGGGTGTCACCCGGTCTGGTATCGCGCGCTTAAGGACCTCCCGTATCATTATCGGAATCGTTGGCAATACGCCGCCTGCACCCGGATCATCACCGTCGTTGTCAGATAGCATCTGAAACAGCCCCGGCTCGATTTCGGTCAGACCGGTGGTATCAATCTCGGACTCCTGTGGGGTATCCTCTTCTTCGAAATCATCGTGTCCGATCATCACGAAGGAAGACATGGCGATGCCAAGAAACCCAATTGCAGCAAGCATTATGGTGCCTCAACGGTCAAGGGTCGCCCACGATCCAGCAGTGTTAAGTTTTTTTAACACTGCTGGATGATGTTTATACTGACCCAATAAAGGAACGGTTAATCAGCTAGGAAATGCGGCAAAAAGGCTGACAGGACGGCTGCGGGGTTTTCTTCCAAAGCGAAATGACCAGACCGGCAGGCGTTGCCGGTCACATGCCGAGCCCATTTGCGCCAAGCTGCCAGCGGATCACCGGTTTGGGCGGGAAAGCCGCCTTCGGCCCACAAAAAATGCAGCGGCGCGTCGATCAGGGTACCCGCGCACCGCGTTTCGCGGTCCAGCGCCCGGTCGAAATAGGCTCCGGCCCGATAATCGGCACACATCGCATGAATGCGCGCAGGATCTGTCATCTGCGCGCGGTAGCTTTCCAATGCGGCGGGCGCAAAGGCATCCAGCGATTTTGTCAACGTCCACTGCGCCAGCGTCCAATCCGCATAGCCCGCGCCGTCGGCAGCGATCATGCGTTCGGGCATCGGCGCAGGCTGCGCAAGAAAGGTCCAGTGATAGGCATTCAGCGCCAGATCAGCGTTCCAGCTATCCCAGAAATCACCTGTAGGCACGATTTCGATGATGCCAAGGCGCAGGATGCGGTCCGGGTGGTCCAGCGCAAGTCGGTAGGTCACCCTCGCGCCCCGGTCGTGCCCCAGGACATGCGCCCGGTCCAGCGTAAGGGCGTCCATTAATCCAATGATGTCAGCGGCCATCTGGCGTTTGGAGTAGGTGCTGTGATCCGCATCGTCCGGCGGGGCGTCGCTGTCGCCATAGCCGCGCAGATCAGGGATGATGACGTCGAAATGCTGCGCCAGGGTTGGGGCGACGGATGCCCAGCAGTGGTGGTTTTGCGGATAGCCGTGCAGCAGGATCAGGGGCGTGCCTTTGCCGGCCCTGTGCACCGAAATTGAGACGTCCCCGGTATCGACGCGGGACGGGGTGAAACCTTCAATCATGGGGCCATGGCTCCGGCTGGGTGGCGTAGGCGACATAAAGCGGATGTCGCGGGTGGCCATGTTGCGTCAGGCCGAGTGTATGGATTTGCACGCCTTTGTCACCAAGTATGCGCAGGACGGTGCCTGCGCGGTTTTGGTGGGTGCCGTGAATGCCCCAGCCTGCCACGACCAGCCCTGCAGCGTTGCAGGCATCGACAAGGGCGCTGGTGTTGTCTGGCCCGATGGGGTCAATGGCGCGTTTCAGATCGGCAGGGTCGGTGGCACGAAAGGCGAAGAGGTTCACGATCCTCACGCCGCCAAACCCGCTCGTGCGGGCCCGCGTTTGGCAGCGGGCGATGGTGGGATCGTTCGCCGCCTCTGTGGCGGTTGACGGGTTCAGCATGATAAACGTCATCGGGGCCGCATCGGACCACTGCCGGTCAAGACGATAGCGAAAGCGCTCGCAGTTTGAATACAGAGCGGCAGAAGTGGTGCCGTCGGCAGTGTGGGTGCGGCGGATCATGTCGTCATTGTGTCAGCGCTGGCGGTCTGGCGGTAGTGGCGCATCACCGTCAGTCGACAAAAACGCGGGCAGGGTGCAGTTCGCTGCCCATCAGGCGGCCGACGGCGACGGCGCGGCCTTCGTGGGCGGCCCAGACCTCTGTGCCGTAGTCTATGCCGCTGGCGATCACCATCGCCGGATTGCCGTTGCGCAGGGCGGTCAGGCTGGCTGTGGGGCAGGTGACCATCGGCAGGTCGGCAAGGCCGACCTCCAGCGGTTGGATGTGGGTGTCCAACTCTTCCGTGCGGGCGATGGCGTCGATGGCGTCCAGCGTCAGGCCGTCCTCGGCTTTGAAGGGGCCGGACCATATGCGGCGCAACTCGCGCACGTGGGCGTGGCAGCCCAAGGCTTCGCCCAGATCGCGGGCGATAGACCGGACATAGCCGCCTTTGCCGCAGACCATTTCCAGCGTGACGTGATCGGCGTCGGGGCGGTTATCCATCAGCAGGCTTTCGACCCAGAGGGGGCGGGCTGCGATTTCCATCGTTTCGCCGTCGCGGGCGCGTGTATAAGCGCGTTCACCGTCGATTTTTACGGCAGAAAACTGCGGCGGGACTTGCATGACGTCGCCAACGAACTGGCCAAGGGCGGCCTTGATCTGATCGTCTGTGGGGCGCAAATCACTTGTCGCGATGACCTCGCCTTCGGCGTCATCGGTGTTCATCGACTGACCCAGCCGGATGGTGAAGGTGTAGGCCTTCAGCGCGTCGGTGATGTAGGGGACGGTCTTTGTCGCTTCGCCCAGCGCAATTGCCAGCACCCCGGTTGCGGCGGGGTCGAGGGTGCCAGCATGACCTGCTTTGTTGGCGTTCAACGCCCATCGCACCTTGTTGACCACGGTCGTGCTGGTCAGGCCCGCGGGTTTGTCCACGATCAGCCAGCCCGAAATGTTGCGTCCCGATTTGCGCCGTCCCATGGGGGCCTCCGTCCAGATGTGAAGGCGCCTGCTAGGCCCGTGACGGGCCGGGGTCAAGCTATTGCACGACCCCGACGATCGGACCCAACGCAGCAAAGCCGAAATCCGCCCGCTTGATCGCAGGCGCATAGAGCCGAGAGACCGAGCCATCGAGGAACAGCGCATCCGGCGTTTTCAACACGTCGCGGAAATACCGCCCGAAGGTGTCGAAGTTGACCGCATCATTGGAAATCGCAAAGATCGCCGTGCGCCCGTCCGCCGTCGTGCCAACGCCATTGCGCAGATTCACTGACGGCGAATTTGGCAGGAAGCGGGGGTGCAGCTTGCCGCCGATTACCAGCATCGGGCCGGATTGGGTGGCATCACGGCAGGCGGGGCCGGTCAGCTCATACGTCAGCGATTCGATCACGCGGGCGCTGTCGTCGGTTAGGCACAGCACGCCATTTGGCAGCAGGCCAAAATTTCCGGGTCCGTTGCGGGTGACCAGCGGCGCAGTCTGCGCGCCGTTTTCGATATACAACCCCACCGCGCGACGGTCGTCGTGATACATGCCAGCGTTCATCGCAAAGCCAAGGGTCAGCGGCGCGACTTTGGCAGATAGAGCGGTCCAGCCGCCTAGTACCTGACCGTCCGCATCGCGGTGGAACAGGCGCAGGTCTTCCGCCGCCGCGTCGACAGTGCAGGAGGTAAAGCTGTGCCCTTCAAATGTGTCGTCGGCACAGGTGACCGCGCTGGCGGGGCCAGCGGCCAGCGCCAGTAACAGCGCCAGCGCTCGCATCATAAGTCGTCGTCCTTGTCGGATTCTGTCGAATCGCCTTCGGTTGAGTCGGGTGCGGCTAGGTCCGCCTTGACGTCTTCAAGTTCGAACAGGGCGCGGGTAGCGTCCATGCGGTCAAAGGTGTCGTCAATCTCGAACCGGATTTCAGGGGCGAACTTGATGCTCAGCACCTTGGCAACTTCGCGGCGAATCTCGTGCCGGGATTTGCGCAGGGCCAGCAGCGCCTCTTCTTTCTTGTCGCCCCCGAGCGGCAGGATGAACGCGGTTGCCACGGACAGGTCCGGGGAACAGCGGACTTCGCCCACGGTGATCATCATGCGGGATAATTCCGGGTCGTGGATTTCCCCGCGTTGAAGGAGTTCTGACAGCCGCCGGCGGATCAATTCGCCAAGTCGCAGCTGTCGCTGATTGGGGGCGCCGCCCCCGGAGGATGATATCTTTGCCATGGCCTGCATGTAACGCTGCAACACGACAATTCCAAGCAAGCCTTTTCCGGGCGCGTTTGGGGCGCTATGACTTGGTGGAAATTTGCGCAGGGGACGGACATGACAGGCACACCGGGAATCGTGATCACGGGGGCTTCTGGCCGCATGGGGCAGATGCTGGTGCAGGCTGTCACGCAGTCGGACGCCTGCCATCTGGTTGCCGCGTTGGAGCGCGAGGGCCATACGTGGGTAGGTCAGGATATCGGCGTTGCCATGGGCGGTGCGGCGCTTGGCGTGACAGTGACGGATGATCCGGTCGCGGCTTTTGCCAAGGCGCAGGCGATTATCGACTTTACTGCGCCCGCCGCCACGGTCGCCTTTGCGGGCCTCGCGGCGCAGGCGCGTGCGGTGCATGTGATCGGCACGACCGGGCTGTCGGACGACAATATCGCCGCCATCGACCGCGCTGCCCATCACGCCGTTATCGTGCGGGCCGGAAACATGAGTCTTGGGGTCAACCTGCTGGTGCAGCTGACTCAAAAGGTCGCAGCCGCGCTGGACGAGGATTTCGATATCGAGATCATCGAGGCGCATCATCGCCACAAAGTCGATGCGCCATCCGGTACCGCCCTGATGCTGGGTGAGGCTGCAGCGACGGGGCGCGGCGTTGCTCTGAACGACGTGCGCGATAGTGGACGTGACGGCATCACCGGGTCACGCAAGCGCGGCGACATTGGCTTTGCCGCCATTCGCGGCGGCGACATCGTGGGCGAACATGACGTGATGTTCGCTGCCGACGGTGAGCGGATCACGCTGCGCCATGTCGCGACTGACCGCCGCGTCTTTGCACGTGGCGCGCTGAAGGCCGCTCTGTGGGGACAGGACCGCGCACCGGGTCACTATGACATGCTGGATGTGCTGGGTTTGTGACTTGTCCTGTCGCAAGATGACCTAATTTGACGTTGGAGGAGGACTGCCATGAGGGTGATATTTCTGGCGACACTTCTGTGGGCGCTGCCAGTTATGGCGGCGGCACGGGATTATGACCGCGTCAGTGACGAGGCGCTATTTCTTCATTTGATGGGGCAGGGCGATCTGACCCACATGCTGTATAACATTACGGTCAAGGTCATGCCTGACGGAAGAATCAGCGGCGATGCGCTGGGATGGCCCATCACGGGCACTTGGTCTTGGCTGGACGGCTATTTCTGCCGTGCGATGAACTGGGGGGGGGACGAGCTTCCCTATAATTGTCAGCTCGTCGAACAAAATGGCGATCTGGTGCGCTTTACCGTTGATAAGGGCGCTGGCCGGGCCGCCGCGCTGCGCATCCGCTAGAAATCGATCGCCAAGCCCTTGTTTTCCCAATCGCCGTAGCGCACGGGTTCTGGGCCTTCACGGCCGCCGAACTCTGGGGGCATTGCCAATGCATCGGCCTTGGCACGGCGCTCTGCCGCTTCGGCCAGCGCGCGCTGGGCGGCGGGGGGCAAATCGCGTTTAGCTGGTGCTGCGTCCTGGGTGTCTGTTTCAGGCTGCGCGCCGGGAATATCTGCCGTCATGGTCTTGTCCTTGCCGGGGGTGTTCTGCTGATATACCCCGCTTGCGACACCAAACAAGGGTTTCCCCATGGATCAAACTGGCCTTGCCCCGCGCCGTGCCGCGCATCACCTGCTGCAACAGGTCATCGAAGAAGGGCGCCTGCTGTCCGAATTGCTAGGTGGAGGCGCGTTGGAGCACCTTGCGCCAGAGGATCGCGCCCGCGCGCAGCGGCTGGCGACAGACGCATTGCGGATGCTGGACCGGTCCGACAGGATGCTGAAACCGTTCATGACCAAAGAGCCGCCGGTATATGTGCAGAACGCATTGCGTCTGGGCGCGTTGGAGATCGTGCAAGGGGCCGCTGCTTACGGCGTGGTGAACGCTTATGTCGAGATTGTAGGGCGTAACCACCATACCGCCCGGCTTAAGGGTCTGGTCAACGCCGTGCTGCGCAAGGTCGCGGACAAGGGGCCGGACGGATGGTCCAAGATGCCGGTGCCGTTGATGCCCGGTTGGCTGCGTCAGCCGCTGGTAGCCGCTTGGGGCCGCAAGGATATCGAGGCGATCGAGGCCGTGCAGGCCACGACTCCGCCGCTGGACGTGACGCCCAAGGGCGACGCGCAGGCTGTCGCGGATGCGCTGGGCGGCACGGTGTTGCCGACGGGATCGGTGCGCCTGATGGAAGCGGGGCAGGTAACGCAACTGCCCGGATACGACGCTGGCGACTGGTGGGTGCAAGACGCCGCCGCCGCGCTTCCGGTGAGATTGCTAGGCGATGTCAACGGTTTGACGGTACTGGATTTGTGCGCTGCGCCAGGCGGCAAGACTATGCAGTTGGCCGCGCTCGGGGCGACGGTGACAGCCGTCGATGCCTCTGCCAGCCGCATGACGCGGGTGGGTCAGAACATGACGCGCGTGGGGCTGATGGCCGATGTGCAGGTCGCCGACGCATTTGACGTGACAGGGCAATGGGATGCCGTTCTCCTGGATGCGCCCTGCAGCGCGACTGGAACGATGCGCCGCCACCCGGACCTGCCCTATGCCAAAGACGGCTCTGAATTTGGTGCTTTGATAGACCAGCAGAGCGCGATGATTGACCACGCTTTGTCGCTGGTCAAGCCCGGTGGGCGTCTGGTGTTCTGCACCTGCTCGCTTCTGCCGGATGAGGGCGAAGTGCAGATCGAAGAAGCGCTGGAGCGTCATCCCGACGTGACCATCGACCGCGCCGCGTTGGACCAGCCCGGCGTCGATCTCGCATGGATCACGGAAGAGGGCGGTCTGCGACTGCGGCCCGATTACTGGGCCGAGATTGGCGGTATGGACGGCTTCTATATGGCGGTGCTAACAAAGCCTGCGTGACAGGGCCGCAGGTCCGCGCTAAACTTGCCTCCAAGAAGAATGCGAAACCGCAATCCAGAGGCAGCAGCTTGGCCGACCAGCAATCATGGCGTGCCCGCCACCGGGCCTTCATGCACCGCGCACATGCGCGGTGGGCTGCACGTACGCGGCCCGCGACCGGATTCGTTTCCCAACCTGAACCCCGCAGCATCGGTCACTTTGCCCGCGGGCGGCAGCTGCTGGCCGGAAATTTCCTGTTTGCCGGTGTGCTGACCACCGCCCCCCGTGGGTCGATTTGGTCGGCGCAGGGTGACCGCGCGATGGTCGATCAGGAGCTGCACAGCTTTGCCTGGCTGGACGATCTGGCCGCCGTTGGTGATACGCGCGCGCGCCACGCGGCGCAGGCTTGGGTGGCTGAATGGATCGATGCCTTTGGCGGTGGCAGCGGTCCCGGATGGACGCCTGACTTAACGGGGCGGCGCCTGATTCGCTGGATTTCCCATGGTGTGTTTTTGCTGCGCGGGCAGGATAAAGACGCCCAGACCCGTCTGTTCCGCTCACTCGGTCAACAGACCCTGTTCCTGTCACGCCGCTGGCGTAGCACGCGGCCCGGTCTGGCCCGGTTCGAGGCGCTGGCGGGCATGATTTATTCCGGGTTGTCGCTGGAGGGGATGGAGCGGTTGACCGCCCCAGCCATCGCCGCACTCGCGTCGGATTGTGCAAGTCAGATCCGCCCTGACGGCGGCATCGCCACCCGCAACCCACAGGAATTGCTTGATATTCTGACCCTGCTGCTGTGGGCGCAGTCCGCGATTGAAGGCGGCAATCAGCCTGTACCGGGCGCGATCACGGATGCCATTGCCCGCATCGGACCGACCCTGCGCGCTCTGCGCCACGCCGACGGCGGCCTTGCGCGGTTTCACGGTGGCGGGCGCGGGTCGGATGGGCGGCTTGATCATGCGCTGTCGTTGATTGACGGAAAGCGCGTGACAGGCGACGCCGAATGTATGGGCTATGCCCGGATCAGCGCGGGACGCACGACCCTGATCGCCGACGCCGCACGCCCGCCGAAAGGGGCCGCTTCTGTGAACGCTCACGCCTCGACCCTCGCGTTCGAGATGACATCAGGCCGCCGTCCGCTGATCGTGAATTGCGGCTCTGGCGTCAGTTTTGGTGCGGAGTGGCGCAGGGCTGGGCGCGCAACGCCCAGTCATAGCACGTTGGGCATCGGGGGTTATTCATCATCGCGGCTTGGGCCGGCGATTACGACAAGTGGCGTGGCGCAGGAAATGCTGGTGGATCTGCCGGATGTGGTGAACTGCATCGTGACGCATCTGGACGACGGACGCCGGGCAGAACTTTCGCACGACGGCTTTCGCATCACCCACGGACTGACCCATGCCCGGACGCTGGAAATGACGACCGACGGGCGTGGGCTGGCGGGCGAAGACCTTCTGACGACCTTAGATGCGATGGACAAGCAACGATTTGACCGGGCGTTGGATGCGACGCAGATGCAGGGCATCCCCTATGCGATCCGCTTTCATCTGCACCCCGATGTGGATGCCACGGTCGATCTGGGCGGGGCCGCCGTATCGATGGCGCTGAAATCCGGCGAAATCTGGGTGCTGCGCCACGATGGCCACGCCGAATTGCAATTAGAGCCGTCAGTTTACCTGGAAACAGGCCGATTGAAGCCCCGCACAGCGCAACAGGTGGTTTTATCCGGCGTCGCAATGGCCTATGCGACCCGCATCCGCTGGTCGCTGGCCAAGGCGCAGGACACACCCGACGTGGTGCGCGACCTGGCTCCGCAGCGCGGGACGGATGACTATGACAACGAATTCGGGGACGACACATGACCATGCAACCCATTCGCCGCGCACTGCTAAGCGTATCCGACAAAACCGGCCTGATCGATCTGGGCCGCGCGCTGGCAGACCGGGGAGTGACCCTTCTGTCTACCGGCGGCACCGCCAAGGCGCTGCGCGACGCTGGACTGGACGTCACCGACGTGGCAGAGATTACTGGCTTCCCCGAAATGATGGACGGCCGGGTCAAGACGCTGCACCCGATGGTACACGGGGGCCTGCTGGCACTGCGCGATGACGCGGGCCATGTGAAGGCGATGGACGATCACGGCATCGCGCCGATCGATCTGCTGGTTGTAAACCTATATCCGTTTGAAGAAACCGTCGCCAAGGGCGGCGATTATGACGATTGCATCGAGAATATCGACATCGGCGGCCCTGCTATGATCCGTGCCGCGGCCAAGAACCATGCCTTTGTCAGCACCGTTGTTGACGTGGCTGATTACGACGCGCTGCTGGCAGAGCTGGCCGCAAACGACGGCCAAACTACGCTGGCGTTCCGTCAGAAGCTGGCCCAGACCGCTTATGCCCGCACCGCTGCCTATGATGCCGCCGTCAGCACCTGGATGGCTGGCGCGATTGAGCTGGCCACCCCGCGCCGCCGCGCCTTTGCTGGCGAGCTGCGTCAGGAACTGCGCTACGGGGAAAACCCGCACCAGACCGCCAGCTTTTACACCGATGGCACCAATCGTCCCGGCGTGGCGACAGCCCAGCAGCATCAGGGCAAGGAATTGTCCTACAATAACATCAACGACACCGATGCGGCGTTCGAACTGGTGGCAGAGTTTGATCCCGCCGATGGCCCCGCCGTAGCGATCATCAAGCATGCCAACCCCTGCGGCGTGGCGCGTGGCGCGACCTTGATCGAGGCCTATCACAAGGCATTCGACTGCGACCGCACGAGCGCCTTTGGCGGGATCGTCGCACTGAACATGCCGCTGGACGAAGAAACCGCCAAGGCCATCGTCGAGATTTTCACCGAGGTGGTGATCGCCCCCGGTGCATCCAGCGCGGCCAAGGCCGTCTTTGCCGTTAAGAAAAATCTGCGCCTGCTGACGACAGACGGCCTGCCCGACCCCAAGGCCGCCCAGCTGACCTATCGCCAGGTCGCTGGCGGCATGCTGGTGCAGGACAAGGACACCGGGCATGTTCCTGCGGACGAGCTGCGCGTCGTGACCAAGGTGCAGCCCAGCGCCGACCAGATGGCAGACCTGCAATTCGCGTGGAAAGTTGCCAAACACGTTAAGTCCAACGCCATTGTTTACGTCAAAAATGGCGCGACAGTCGGCGTCGGTGCTGGCCAGATGAGCCGTCTTGACTCGGCTCTGATCGCTGCCAAAAAGTCAGAGCGTATGGCCGAGGCGATGGACTTGCCCCAGCCGCTGACCATTGGCTCTGCTGTCGCGTCGGACGCGTTTTTTCCCTTTGCGGATGGCCTGATGGAGGCCGCCGCTGCGGGTGCCACCTGCGTTATCCAGCCCGGTGGGTCGATGCGCGATAACGAAGTGATCGCCGCTGCGGACGAGGCTGGGATCGCCATGGTCTTTACCGGCATGCGCCACTTCAAGCACTAGGAACACGCGATGCGATTGGTCTTTTGGGCGGGGTTTTGGACGTTTCTGCTGGATCAGGCGACGAAATATATCGTCGTCCACATGCTGAATCTTATGACCAAGCAAGAGATCGACATCTTCGCCCCCTTCCTCGTGTTCCAGATGGCCTGGAACCGGGGCGTGAACTTTGGCCTTGGGGCGGCGGCAGATATGCGCTGGGTGCTGATCGGCGTCGCGCTTGCGATTTCTGCCGCCGTTTTGGTGTGGCTGTGGCGTACGGGCGGGACAAAGTGGACCTATATCTCTGCCGGTTTGCTGATCGGCGGGGCGCTGGGAAACGTGGTGGACCGCGTCCTTTATGGCGCTGTGGCAGATTTTATCAACATGTCCTGCTGCGGCATCAACAATCCCTATGCCTTTAACGTGGCTGATGTTGCGATCTTTGCGGGTGCGATCGGTCTGGCGCTTTTGCCCGATGGCAGCACCTCGCCAAAGTCAAAAACCAAGGCGTGATCGCGTGATGCGCCGGAACGGCGTGACGCGGGGCGTGAACTACGCTAGAATGCTGCGTAGATGAGAATGAGGATGGTTATGCTGCGGTTCGGAATTGGAATGTGCTTGTGTGTGGCACTGGTGGCATGCAGCGGCTCCAAGGGCGGCTCTGCCGGACCTGATGAATCCAACGTGGAAACGTTTCGCCCGCTGGTGATCCCCGCGACGAACGCGCTGCCCGTCCCGACGCCCGGCGGCACGAACCTAGCTGACATGCCCCCACGCACGGCCCCCGTCGCCATGATTGACCTGCACCCGCCGGTCTGATGCCTGCTCCTGATGCCTGGGGGCGTTCATCACAACCCCGTTTGGCCAATTGCAGTCCCACCCTTAAAGGTTAGGTTAACAGCAACGTTGACCTACCTTGCAGGATTTTCATGACACGCATGCTGGCCGTTCCGTTCCTGTTTCTGGGGCTTGCTCCGCTTGAGGCTCAAACCGCGATATTAACCGCCAGCACTGATGATGCCCGGACCTTTGTGCAGGGCAACAAGACTGTCACCGTATCCGCACCGGTTCGCATCGGCGATGACGTCACCACTTTTACCCTTGATAACGGGATGGAGGTAGTCGTGATCGAAGATCACCGTGCCCCCGTTGTGGTGCAGATGGTCTGGTATCGAGCCGGATCGGCGGATGAAAAGGTTGGTCAGTCCGGCGTTGCACATTTTCTGGAACACCTTCTGTTCAAGGCCACGGACAAACTGGCCCCCGGCGAGTTTTCTGCGACCGTCGCGGCGAATGGTGGGTCCGACAACGCCTTTACCAGCTACGATTACACCGCCTATTTCCAACGAGTTGCGGCAGATCGCCTGCCGCTGATGATGGAAATGGAAAGTAACCGAATGGAGAATTTGCGCCTGTCCGAAAGCGATATCGAGACAGAGCGCAACGTCATAATTGAAGAGCGCGCCCAGCGCACCGACAATAACCCCGGCGCTTTGGCGCGCGAACAGTTCATGGCCGCGCAATACCAGAACCTGCGATACGGCGTGCCCGTTATCGGCTGGAAGCACGAAATGGCAGAGCTGAGTCTAGAGGATGCGCTGGCCTACTACTCGCTGAATTATTCCCCCAATAACGCGATCCTTGTGGTCGCTGGCGACGTGCAGCCGGATGAAGTGATGGCGCTGGCCGCGCAATATTACGGCGTGATCCCGCCAGAGTCTAACCTGCCGCCTCGCCTGCGCCCGACAGAGCCGCCGCAGACCGCGCCGCGCCGCATGACCTATACCGACCCGCGCGTCAGCCAGCCCTACATTGTGCGCAGCTATTTGGCGACGGAACGCAACACGGGCGATCAGAAGGCCGCCGCCGCGTTGATTTACCTGTCGGAACTACTGGGCGGATCGCCCTTCACATCAGCACTTGGCAAGGCGCTGCAATTCGATACGCAAACTGCCGTTTACACCAATGCAGGCTATGACCCATCGAGCCTAGATACCTCGACTTTTTCGCTGTCAGTGGTGCCGTCCACAGGGGTGAGCCTGAGCGAGGCAGAGGCCGCGATGGACAAGGTTGTTGCAGATTTCATGGCCGCTGATATCGACCCTGCCGCGCTGGACCGGATCAAGACACAGCTGAACGCGCAGGAAATCTATGCGCTGGACAACGTGCAGGGCCGCGCCCAGCGCTATGGTGCTGCACTTACGCAGGGGCTTACCGTGCAGGACGTGCAGGACTGGCCGCAAATCCTACAGGACGTGACAGCCGACGACATCAAGGCCGCCGCCGCGCAGGTGTTCGACCTGAACCAATCGGTGACCGGCTGGGTCGTCACCGAAAAGGAGCAAGCCCAATGATCCGTTTCGCCCTGACCCTTTGCGCCGCGATGGTGGCATCCGTTGCGCATGCTACTGTGGATATCAAACAAGTCACCTCGCCCGGCGGGATCAAGGCCTGGTTGGTAGAAGAGCCCGGCATCCCCTTTGCCGCGCTGGAGATTCGCATCCGCGGCGGAGCATCCCTTGATCTGCCCGGCAAGCGCGGCGCGACTAACCTGATGATGGCCCTAATCGAAGAAGGTGCAGGAGATCTGGACGCACAAGCGTTCCAGACCCGGCGCGAAGAGCTGGCGGCGAGCTATGGCTTTGACACCGGCGATGATGTCGTCGCGATCAGCGCGCAGTTCCTGACCGAAAACCGTGATGCGGCTGTCGCCCTGTTGCGCGATGCGCTGATCGTTCCGCGCTTTGACCAAAGTGCCGTGGACCGGGTGCGCGAGCAGGTGCTGTCGAATATCGCCGGTGATGCGAAATCGCCGGGCGCGATCGCCAGTGCTGCGTTTGATGCGGCGGCTTTCGGCGATCATCCTTACGGCTCTTCGTTGGCTGGCACTGCGGATAGCGTTACTGCTCTGACCCGCGATGATATCGTGATCGCCCACGATAATGCTATTACGCGCGACCGCCTGTATGTGGGTGCGGTCGGCGACATCACGGCGGATGAGCTGGGCACCATGCTTGACGAATTGCTGGGCGATCTGCCCGCAAAAGGCCCGGCGCTGCCTGCGGATGCTGACTTTGCCCTGATGGGGGGCACGACTGTCATCCACTATCAGACGCCGCAGTCCGTGGCGCTGTTTGGCCACGAGGGGATCGAGCGCGACGACCCCGACTATTTCGCCGCCTATATCCTGAACGAGGCGCTGGGAGCAGGCGGTTTTGAATCCCGCCTGATGCAAGAAGTGCGCGAGAAGCGTGGGCTGACATATGGCGTCAGCACCTTCCTTGTGTCCAAGTTTCATGCCGATCTGGTGCTGGGGCAAGTCGCATCGGCCAACGCCACGGTCGCGCAGGCGATTGATGTCATTAAAGCGGAATGGGCCCGGATGGCGCAGGACGGCATGACACAGGAAGAGTTGGACCGGGTCAAAACTTATCTGACAGGTGCCTATCCCCTGCGCTTTGATGGCAACGCGGATATCGCAGGTATTTTGGTCGGCATGCAGATGATCGGCCTGCCGCCTGAATACGTTGTGAACCGCAACGACATGCTGAACGCCGTGACGCTGGACGATGTGAACCGTGTTGCGCGCGAATTGTTGCGGCCTGAAAACCTGCACTTTGTCGTGGTTGGAGAGCCTGAGGGGTTGGAGCAAGCCGCGGGGGCTCCCGAATAAAAGTCTTCGTACGAAGACTTTTCCCAGCCCAAGAATTTTCTCGAAAACTCTTGGGCACGCCCCGCGCGTATCACGGTTTTGCCCCTCGCAGAATCGGGCTCTGACTGCTATGTGTTGTGGCATGCCGATAGCTACCCTCCAGATACGCCAGGATGCGCGCCCCGTGATCCGTCAACTGGACGAATCCGCGATTAACCGCATTGCTGCCGGCGAAGTCGTGGAGCGCCCCGCCTCTGCGGTGAAAGAGCTGGTCGAGAATAGCATCGACGCCGGAGCCACCCGGATCGACGTGACGATCGCGGATGGTGGCAAGACGCTGATCCGTGTCGTGGACGATGGGTGCGGTATCGGCGGGACCGATCTGCCGCTGGCCTTATCGCGGCATGCCACGTCCAAGATCGATGGCAGCGATCTGCTGAATATCCACTCCTTCGGTTTCCGGGGCGAAGCGCTGCCGTCCCTTGGCGCGGTAGGGCGGCTGACGATCACCAGCCGCGCTGGCGACGAAGGGGCGAGCGTGCATGTTGCTGGCGGACGCATGGGCGACGTGCGGCCCGCCGCCTGTGCGCGTGGCACGCAGGTTGATCTGGCCGATCTGTTTTATGCCACCCCTGCGCGGCTGAAGTTCCTGCGCACGGACCGCGCCGAAACGCAGGCGGTTGTCGATGTGATACGTCGCCTTGCCATGACTGAACCTTTTGTCACGCTGATACTGCGCGATGCGACAGGCGGCGATACCCGCACCCTGTTCCGCGTGGACAGCGAGACGGGCGATATGTTTGATGCCCTGAATGGTCGTCTTCGTGCCGTGCTGGGCCGTGATTTTGCCGACAACGCCCTGCCGCTGGATGCAGAGCGTGATGGGTTTCACATGACCGGCTTTGCTGCCCTCCCGACCTATTCCAAGGGTGCTGCCGTCGCGCAGTACTTGAACGTAAACGGTCGCCCTGTGCGGGATAAAATGCTGCTGGGTGCACTGCGCGCCGCCTATATGGACGTGATGTCGCGCGATCGGCATCCCGTCGCCTGCCTGTTCATCGACTGCGATCCTACGTTGGTCGACGTAAACGTCCATCCCGCGAAATCAGAGGTCCGCTTTCGCGATCCGGCTTGCGTGCGGGGGCTGATCGTGTCCGGGATTCGCCACGCGTTGGCTGCTGCCGGGCACCGGAGTTCGACCACCGTGGGTCACGCCGCGTTGGGCGCGATGGCACCGACGCCTGCACCCGCAGGCCCGCCCCGTGTTTATCAGATGGACCGGCCCGCACACGGCCCGCGCTTTACCGCCGCGTCGATGACGTTCCAGTCGGGCTTTGCGGAGCAGCCCTCTGCACGGATAGAGCCGGAGGCCGAGGCGGGAGCACAAACCGAGGCGCAGCATTTGCCCCTTGGCGCTGCTCGAGCGCAGTTGCACGAGAATTACATTCTGTCCCAGACAGAGGCCGGTTTGGTCATTGTCGATGCCCATGCGGCGCATGAACGGCTGGTTTACGAACGGCTCAAGGCACAGATGGCGGGCACCGGCGTTGCGGCGCAGGCCTTGCTGATCCCTGAAGTCATCGATCTGACCCCGACCGAATCCGCGCTTTTGCTAGAGGCAGCGGCAGAGCTGTCGCGCCTTGGTTTGGTGATTGAACCCTTTGGCGGCAGCGCGATTGCGGTCCGCGAAACGCCCGCGATCCTTGGCACTGTCGACGCCCGTCGCCTTGTGCTGGACGTGCTGGATGCGCTGCAGGACGGCGGCGATACGGCCCCGTTGCAGGCGCGGATCGATGCAATCCTGTCCCGCGTGGCCTGCCATGGCTCTGTCCGCACAGGCCGCCGCATGTCCGGCCCCGAAATGAACGCCCTGCTGCGAGAGATGGAGGCGACGCCCCTGTCCGGCCAATGCAACCACGGGCGCCCCACGTCGATTACGCTGTCGATGGCAGATATCGACCGGCTGTTTGGGCGTACATGATCCAGATCAGTGCGTTGACGCTTGATCTGTCCGATCCGCTGGTGCTGGCGGCGCTGGTGGCCACCGCTGTACTGGTCGTCCTGTTCTGGCTGCTGATCGCCGCCGCCCGCCGCGCGGCCCGCACGGTTCAGACCGTTGATTCGCTGGCCGGGCAGTTGGGACAACTGGGCGATTACATGCAGGCGCTGGGCAACGGGCAAAGCCAGCTGGCCGGCAACATCCAGACCGTCAGCGATGCGCAAGCCAGCGCTCAGACGCGCGTCATCCAGACCGTCGAAACCCGGCTGGCGCAGGTGAATGCGCAGGTGGCTGAAAAGCTGGCCGATAACGCTCTGAAATCCGCCCGCAGCATGTTTGACCTTCAAGAGCGGATGAAAGAAACGCTGACCGGAAGCTCTGAGAAATCAACTAAGCAGCTGACGGAACTGCAGGAGCGTCTGGCCACCATCGACCGGGCGCAGTCCAACATTGAAAAGCTGTCGGGTGACGTGCTGTCTTTGCAGGATATCCTGTCGAACAAGCAGCGGCGCGGGTTGTTTGGTGAAATTCAGCTGACGGATATCGTGTCAAAGGCGCTGCCGACCGACAGCTATACCCTGCAGCACACCCTGACGAACGGCAAACGAGCGGACTGCCTTGTGCATCTGCCAAACCCGCCGGGCCCCATCGTCATCGACGCCAAGTTCCCCTTCGAAGCCTACGAGGCGCTGGCCCGCGCAGAGACGCCAGATCTGCAGAAAATCGCCCTGCGCGATTTGGGGCAGGCCGTGCGCGTTCATATCAAGGCAATTTCCGAGAAATACATCATCGAGGGCGAAACTGCCGACGGTGCGATCATGTTTTTACCGTCCGAGGCCGTCTATGCAGAGCTGCACTCCCGTTTGCCCGAAGTCGTGCGCGCCGGTTTCGACGCCCGCGTCTGGATCGTGTCGCCGACGACCTGCATGGCGACTCTGAACACGATGCGCGCGATCCTCAAGGACGCGCGGATGCGCGAGCATACCAACGAGATCCGCAAAAACCTGAAGCTGCTGCACCGCGATGTCGAACTAATTGGCGCGCGGGCCAGCAAGCTGGAGATCCATCTGCGGCAGGCAAGCGAGGACGTATCTGGCGTGCTGACGGCGGCCACCCGGGCCGGAAAACGGGCTGACCGGCTGGACAACTTCGACTTTGAAGAGCTATCGCCAAGCGAAGCCAGCGATCCTTTGCCTCTTGCACCGCACCGGGTCAGCGGCCAAGACTGACGCCGACCGCGAAAGGACTACGCACATGAAATACGCCCTGATGACCTTTGCCGCCCTGACCGTTTCGGCCTGCACGGGCTTTCTGTCGGATGGTCCTGTCGCAATGCAGGGTGCATTTAGCGATGCATTCCGCGACACGCCCTTCGCGGACGGTGCTGCTGTGACTGTTCTGGTGAAAGACACAGATCCTTTGCGGACCATCCAAAGCTTTAGCCTGGTGCCCTGCCAGGGGGGCAACGCGGTCTGCGGCGGCTCTGATCGTGGCAATGCCGGCACATTGACGCTGGAAGGCGGTCAATACGTCGCGCGCGGGGCCTATACCGGGCGTGATTTCTATCTGGATCCCAACGGCGACGGTTTCATGGGGCGCGGCATCGTGCTGGTCCCACTCGCTTGGAACTAAGCCTGCGACAGATCACCACAAGGGAAATCTGAAACCTTTTGTCCCGCCCCCGCGTAGCTTGTGTCATGACACATGCCAACGCCCGCGACGGAGCCCGAAATGCCATTTGAGACCTTTACCAATCTGCCCCGCAAGATCGCGGTGATCGGGGCCGGCATTTCGGGCATGGGGGCTGCACATGCACTGGCCCGCGACCACCGAGTCGTCCTGTTCGAAGCCGGAACGCGCCTTGGCGGTCATGCCCGCACCCGGATGGCCGGGCCGCAAAAGGACACGCCGGTCGATACCGGCTTTATCGTGTTCAACTATGCCAATTATCCGCACCTGACAGCGCTGTTCGATCACCTGTCGGTGCCGGTCGTCAAAAGCAACATGAGCTTTGGCGCATCCTTTGATGGCGGGCGGCTGGAATATGCGCTGACCTCGCTGGACGCACTGTTTGCGCAGCGGCGCAATGCGGCGAACCCCTATTTCCTGCGGATGATCCGGGACGTGCTGCATTTTAACAAACATGGGCTGGCCGCCTGTCAGGACACCGACCTGACCATTGGCGGTCTGCTCGCAAAGCTGGGGCTGTCTGAATATTTTCGCGATCATTACCTGCTGCCGTTTTCCGGTGCGATCTGGTCCACGCCCAAGGAAAAAATCCTTGATTTCCCGGCATATACGTTGCTGAAATTCTTTGAAAACCATGCGCTGCTGGGGGCCACCGGACAGCACCAGTGGTACACCGTAGATGGCGGCAGCATCCAATATGTCCGCCGCCTTGGCAGCGACCTGGACAATCGCGGCGTTGATGTTCGGCTTGGTGCGCCCATCGCGGCCGTGCGCCGAAACCCCGCCGGTGTGCAGGTCCGCGCCGTGGGGGCGGAGTGGGAGGATTTCGACGAGGTCGTCTTTGCCACCCATTCCGACGACACGCTGGCGCTGCTGGCCGACGCCACCCCGGACGAGCGTTCGATTTTGGGGGCTGTGCGCTATCAGGCGAACAGCGTTGTGCTGCATTCGGACACCGCGATCATGCCCAAGCAGCGCAAGGTCTGGGCGTCCTGGATCTATACCGAAAGTGCGGAAAAGCGCAGTGATCAGATCGACCTGACGTATTGGATGAACTCGCTTCAGCCATGGCTGAAAGGGGCGGAATACATGGTGACCCTAAACACCACCCGCACCATCCGTGAAGATCTGATCTGGGACCAGACCAGCCTGCGCCACCCTGTCTATGACACCGCCGCGCTGGCCGCGCAGGAACGGGCACAAGTGCTGAACGGTACCAACCGGACATGGTTCTGCGGCGCTTGGATGAAGAACGGCTTTCACGAGGACGGGTTGTCCTCGGCCTATGATGTAGTCACCGCGCTGAATGCGAACGAGCGGCTAGAGATGGCCGCACAGTGACCGGGATCGATCATATCGCCGGGCACACCTTTCACAGCCGCAAAGGCGCGGTGAAGAACGCCTTTCGATACTCGATCGACTACTTGATCTGCGATGCAGAGGTGGATGTGAGGAGCCCCTCTCTATTCGGGCGCAACCGGGGCGGCGTGATGTCGCTGTATGACCGCGATCATGGCGGCGCGATCAAGAATGGCACAGGGGCGGCGTGGATCCGTGCCGTGCTCGCCGCCAATGATATTGAGCTGACCGGCCGGATCGATCTGTTGGCGCAACCGCGAGTGCTGGGCCATGTGTTCAACCCCGTAAGCTTCTGGCTGATCCACGATGACGCTGGCGTGCTGCGCTGCGTCATCGCAGAAGTCTGCAATACCTTCGGCGATCGCCATTCCTATCTGTGCCGCAGCGCGAACCTTGCGCCGATCACAAAGGACGTGCCGTTGGCGGCGGATAAGATATTCCATGTTTCACCTTTTCAGCCGATTGAGGGAGAATATAAGTTTCATTTTGATATCACGCCGGACACTATCGATGTGCGTATCGACTACACCCGCGGCGAGGGTGGGTTGATTGCGACGTTGTACGGCCCTCGCAAACCGCTGACCAATGCGGGCATCCTGCGGTCGATCCTGCGCCGCCCCTTCGGATCGCGGCGCGTGGTGGCACTGATCCATTGGCAAGCGATCAAGCTGTGGTGGAAGGGCGCGACCTTCCGTCCTTGGACCAAGCCGCCCACAGACGACATCACATGACCCGGCTTCCCGCCTTTGCGCTGTTCGCAGCGATCATCAACGCGGCGGGGCTGCCGATTTATATCTACGCACCTAAGTATTATGCCGACACTTACGGCGTCAGCCTGACAGCACTGGGCGCTCTGCTGGCCGCGTTGCGGTTGGTGGATGTCGTGCAGGACCCTTTGTTGGGCTGGGTCAGTGAGCGACTGGATAGGGGTAAGGCATGGGCCGTTACTATCGGCGTGCTGCTGCTGGCCGCATCCATGCTAGGCCTGTTCGCCGTGCCGCCGCCTATCGCCCCATTATGGTGGTTCGGAATCACGATCACGGCCCTGTTCAGCGCGTTTTCATTCCTGACCATCAACTTTTATGCCCAAGGCATCGCCAAGGCAGGCGCAGGCGGAGATGGCCATGTACGATTGGCTGCGTGGCGGGAAACCGGTGCGCTGCTGGGTATCTGCGTTGCCGCCATCGCGCCTACGCTGTTGATGGGCGCGGTCGCGGCCCCCTTTGCCGTCTTCGCGTGGGGCTTTGCCGCGCTGGCGCTGGTGGCCGCCGCCGTCATGTGGGGCGAATGGCAGGGTCGCACGGTGGCAGACGCCACGCCGATCCGCACGATCCTGTCTGACAACATCACCCGTCGCCTGTTGTTGCTCGCGGTGGTGAACGCGACGCCGCTGGCAGTGTCATCCACTCTGTTCCTGTTTTACGTCGATGGCCGCCTGCAAGCGCCGGGATGGGAGGGGCCCTTGTTGGTCCTGTTCTTCCTTGCCGCCGCGTTGTCCTCTCCTGTCTGGTCGGCGCTGGCCCGCAGGTTCGGACCCAAGCGCGTGTTGCTTGCCGCCATGGCCCTCGCGGTGCTGTCCTTCGGTTATACGCTGCGTTTGGGGGCCGGAGATCAGGTCGCCTTTGCCGTGGTCTGCGTGCTGTCGGGCGCATCCATCGGGGCCGACCTGACCCTGCTGCCCGCAATGTTTGCCCGCCGCATGGCGACGGTGTCGCCCAATGGTGGGCAGGGCTTTGGGCTTTGGTCTCTCGTCAACAAGCTGACGCTGGCCTTCGCCGCTGCTTTGCTGCTGCCGCTGCTGGAACAGGCGGGCTTTCAGTCCAGTGGGGGCAGCACTGCGCAGGCGCTGACGCTTCTGACTTGGTTTTACGCAGGCGTACCTTGCGTGCTCAAATTACTGGCAATCGCGCTGTTATCGGCCACCCGGCTTGAGGACGAATGATCCGACACTATCTGTAGTCCAACAAAGACAGGAGAGAGTGACGTGGACTGGCAAGGCAAAAGATACTGGATCGTTGGCGCAAGCGAAGGTCTGGGCCGCGCCTTGGCGCATAAACTCAGCCGTGTCGGTGTTGAACTAGTCGTCTCGGCAAGGTCAGAGGATCGCTTGAAGTCGTTGGTCGAGGAGCTGCCCGGCAAGGCCAGCTATGTCACCGTGGATGTGTCCGATCTGGACGCTGTCGAAGCTGGCCGCGCGCAGGTCGGGGATATCGACGGCGTTGTTTATCTGGCGGGCGTATATTGGCCGATGGAATCGTCGGAATGGGACAACAAGCAGGCCGAAGCGATGGCCAATATCAACTATGTCGGCGCATCCCGCGTGGTGGGCAGCGTCATCAAGGATTTCACCGCCCGCGATCACGGCCATATCGTCGTGACGTCCAGCCTGACTGCGTTCCGGGGCCTGCCCGGCAGCGTCGGCTATACTGCGTCCAAAGCGGCGGTGATGTCGCTGGCCGAATGCATGTATGCCGATCTGCGCAAGACCGGCGTCAACGTGCAGGTCGTCAATCCGGGTTTTGTGAAAACCCAGCTGACGGACAAGAATGATTTCAACATGCCTTTCATCATGGAGCCCGAAGAGGCGGCGACCGCCATCTTCGAGCACATGAGTAACCCCTCCAGCTTTAAGAAAAGCTTTCCGGCGGTGTTCTCCTGGCTGTTCCGGCTAGGGCAGTTCCTGCCGGATTGGGCCTATTACGGAATCTTCCGACCAAAATCCTAGGCTGTAGCCTGATCAAACAGCACCGACGCGCGCGCCCATACATCAGAGTCGGGCGTGCCAAGATACGGCAAGAGTTGCGCCGCAAAATCGGCAGAGCTTTCCAGCGGCATCAGCGAAGGCAGGTTGTCGATCGCTGTCACATCTAGAATGGGAGCGTCGTGAACGCGCAAGGCGGGTGCGTCCCACGTCGTCACGCGGTCATAGACCTTGATCGGGGAAAAGTCGCTGTCCGGGTCGCAGGCGATATCGCCAATGACACTCAGGCGGCGGTTGGCGGTCTTGGCGCTTGCATGAACGAACACCGGCGTGCCGGGGCGTGCAAGGATGCAGTTGAGAAATAATTCATGCGCCAAAATCTGCGGAAACGGCCCGCCGCTGGCGGTCTCAGCCATGTCCCATAATGTCGTGCCAACGCCCATGTCGCGGCACAAGTCCGCTGCCCCGGTGCCGACACGGCCTAGCGCGCCTATGATCAGCGCCTTAGGGCGGGGGGTGTCAATCTGCGCCATCGTGGTCTTAAGATCATCCAGCAAAGCGGCCTGCGACGGCACAGCGCGGACCGGCCCCATCGCGGCCCCGCGCTGCTGCGCCATCCAGCACATCAGGCTGACCGCAGCGCCCGCATAACCGGCCCAATAGCCAAAGGCTGCGACCCGGCGGCCCGTGTCATCCGTCAGATATTCCAGATCTAGCAGCCGCCCACCGCCCACCTTGAAGCGGTTTAGCAGGATGCGCCCATCGGCCTGACCCTTGTAGGCGTGGCCGAACATGATGTGGGTGTGGCGCAGGGGCGTGCCGTCGGCTGGCAGTTCTTTGAGGCCAAAAATCAATGCATCAAGCGGGGCATTGGTCCATTCCCCCTCGGCTGCGATCTCGGCCCCGGTAGCGGCATAGTCCGCAATCGGTATAATGCGCTGGTGGCTGTCCTCGACCGTGACGCGAATGCCTTGCGCGATCAGTGCGGCGACACCGTCAGGCATGATGCCGACGCGGGCCTCGTGGTCGCGGCTCTCGGCGCGGACCCAAAGATGCGTCATGCCAGCATCCCTTTGTTGCGGGCACCGCGCACGGCATAGCGGTCGTGCATCATCACCTGATGCGCCGAGAGATTCGGGAATTGGGCAATGTCGATGTGCAGCCGCGTCGCAAATCCGGTCAGCACGAACAGCCACGGATCAGCGAGGGTCATGCTGGTGCCTATGGCAAAGGGATCAAGGTCCAGATGCCCCTCAAGATACGCCAGCGATGTGGCCATCGTGTGCGGTGCTTTTGCGGCCATATCGTCCCACGCCAGTTGCGTATCTGCCCAGCGCGGCCCGCGCATGGCGTGGGCGTAATTCACGTGTACTGTCGCGGCGAGATAATACATCGTCTCGCGCATGCGGCCAGCCTGAAATGCATCTTCGGGGATCAGGTGGGGGCCGTGCAGTGCCGCCAGATATTCAAGGATCGCCCCGGTTTCCGTCAGCACACCGTTTGGCGTTTCTAGCGTCGGCACCCGCCCCTTTGGGTTCAGCGCAAGATACGCCAATGACTGCTGCGACACGTCGCTGAAATCAACGAGGATAGGACTGTAGGCAACCTCCAACTCTTCCAGCACGATGGCGGTGACGGCAGAGATGGTCAGCGGATTGTAATGCAAGGTCAGCATTTGTGTGGCTTTCAGTAAAAAGTGCGCTGGTCCGCGCGCGCGGCGGTATCAAGGTGAGGGGCGCTGTTATAGCAGGTCAGCAGCGGGCCGTGATCGGTCACCTGAATGCGGTGAACGCTGGTGTTCAGGATCGGCAGCGCCACGCGGGACATCTGCGGAATATCAAGACCCAGCACATCAGAGATCGCCTGCGCGATGATCCCGCCGGAGGAAACGCAAAGCACGCGGCGTCCCGGTTGTGCGGCCATGGCCATCACATCGCGCACCCGCTGGCGGAAGTCTTCGTAATACTCTGCTCCGCCGATTTCCCCGGCGCGCCAGGCGGTCAGGGTGGCGGGGAAATGGGTTGCGAAATCATCAGGGCTGGTGCGCTCGGTGCCGTGGCGCTCTTTCATCTCGTGGGTCAGGTCGTAGTAGGCGATTTCGTTCAGCCGCGCATCGGTGGGCGCGTTGGCATAGCCAAGGCCCGCGACGGTTTCGCGCTGGCGGCGCAGAGTGCCGGACAGAACGACATCATAGGGCCGGTCATGTTCGCGCATCCACGCACCCAGCCAGGCGGCCTGTTCGTGGCCCAGATCGGACAGGCGGTCATAGTCGGCCTCTGTCGTGGCAGCGGAATTGGCCTGCCCGTGGCGGACCAGCGTGATTTCACCCATGGTGCGGCTCCTTGTATTTGGCTTTGGGTTAAGCGGTTGCGTTCAGGTTGGCAACGGTGCGGAGCGATGCGCTGCCGGACCCTCCGGGGGACGTGTATTTGGCCAAATGAAGGCAGATCACGTTGTGCGGTGGTGTGCCGTTCAGGACTTGTTTACGGATTCCGAGCATGAAATTGTATAGACTGAGGCACAAGACTAACAGGTGAACGATGCAGGCCGACACGCTGCTGCGCGATGTCTTTGGATTCGACGGGTTTCGGCCCGGTCAGGAAGAGATCGTGGATGCCGTAGTCGCGGGGCAAAACACCCTTGCGATCATGCCGACGGGCGGCGGAAAGTCGCTGTGTTTTCAGCTGCCTGCCTTGGTGCGCCCCGGTGTGACCGTTGTGATTTCCCCCCTGATTGCCTTGATGCGCGATCAGGTGCGCGGGTTGAAAGAGGCGGGCGTTGCTGCCGGTGCACTGACATCGGGGAATACCGAAGAAGAGACGGATGCGGTGTGGGCCCAGCTGGCGGCGGGCACTCTCAAGCTGCTGTATATGGCACCCGAGCGGCTGGCGTCTTTTGGCACCCAGCGCATGTTGCGCGAGGCGAATGTCACACTGATAGCTGTGGACGAGGCGCATTGCGTCAGCCAGTGGGGTCATGATTTCCGCCCTGATTACCTGCGCATCGGCGAGTTGCGCGAGATGTTGGATGTGCCGCTGGCGGCCTTTACCGCCACGGCGGATGCGGAAACGCAGGTCGAGATTATTCAGAAACTGTTCGCCGGGCAGCAGCCTGCGACATTCTTGCGCGGCTTTGACCGGCCGAATATCCATCTGGCGTTTGCGGTCAAAGACAATCCGCGCAACCAGATCCTTGGCTTTGCCGCCGCCCGCAAGGGTCAGTCGGGTATTGTCTATTGCGGCACGCGGGCCAAGACAGAGACGTTGTCACAGGCGCTGGGGCAGGCGGGGCATTCGGCCTGTTATTACCACGGCGGCATGGATGCGGAATCGCGTCGCGATGTAGAACGGCGCTTTCAGCAAGAGGATGGCTTGATAGTCACCGCCACCGTCGCGTTTGGTATGGGCATCGACAAGCCTGATATTCGTTGGGTTGCCCACGCTGACCTGCCGAAATCGATCGAGGGGTATTATCAGGAAATCGGGCGCGGGGGCCGGGATGGCGAGCCGGCTGAAACGCTGACTCTGTATGGTCCCGAGGACATCCGCTATCGCCGTCAGCAGATTGATGAGGGGCTGGCACCGCCCGAACGGCGCGCGGCCGATCATGGGCGTCTTAATGCGTTGCTCGGGCTGGCCGAGGCGTTGGAATGTCGCCGCCTGAACCTGCTGCGCTACTTCGGTGAGGATCCCAAGCCTTGCGGGAACTGCGATCTGTGTGACAAACCGCCAGAGCTGTTTGATGCGACGACGCCGGTGCGCATGGCCTTGTCAGCGGCGCTCCGGACCGAGGAATGGTTCGGCGCGAACCATCTGATCGACATCGTGATGGGCGCGGATACCGCCAAGATCCGCGAACGCGGGCATAACGCGCTGCCGACCTATGGCGTCGGCAAGGAATACGATAAGCGCCAGTGGCAGGCGATCTTTCGCCAGATGATGGGGCGCGATTTGTTTCGCCCTGATCCGGCCCGCCATGGTGCGCTGCGTATGACCGACGCCGCGATCCCGATTCTGAAGGGTGAGGAAAAGATCACCCTGCGCAAGGACACTATCACGAACGCCAAGTTCAGCCCTGCCGTCCGCGCCATGGTCAGTGAAGAGAACGCGCCCCTGCTGTCCGCGCTGAAAGCCAAGCGCCGCGCGCTGGCAGAGGCGGCGGGCGGCCCAGCCTATATCATCTTTAACGACAAGACCCTGATCGAGATGGCAGAGCTTAAGCCCGCTAATCTGGACGCCATGGCGCGCATCGGCGGCGTCGGGGCTAAAAAACTGGAAAGCTATGGCCGCGCGTTTCTAGAAGTCATCGCCGGCGCTGTGGAAGAGGTGCATCCCGCCCGCATGAAGCTGGCGGGCCGGACTGAAGGCGCTGTTTACGATCGCTTGCTGGCAGCGCAGGCAGATCTGGCGCGGGGGCCGGACGGTCTTGATAAACCGATGAGTTGTAGCGCTGCGCAACTGGCCAAGGTGGCCCAATTGCGCAGCGCGGATAGCAGTTCCGTGGCCCGCGTGATCGGGGATCGTCACTCGGAACGCTTTGGCGCTGCCTTTCTGGCGGTGCTGACGGAATAGGGCGAAGTCGTCCATCTATCATATGCGCTAATGGGAATGTGATGGGTGCGCAGATGGACTTTGACGCCGGTCGTGGCTAGACGTCTACGTCTTTGTAATCCTGCGACATATCCTACTGTCTTTGAAGAAGGTGGCCACTCTGCCGTGGGGCGCGGTGCGTGCTGCTAGTGCTGTGGGCGCTATATCCGTGGTCGTTGCGCATGATGTCACGCAGGTGCTGACCCAGCGATCTAGCGCAGCCGAACAGCGTCGTTGCCCGACACGGAGTATGCCAGGATCGCTCTGCGGTGTGTATCTGTCGCCCGCTGTCACCACTGCGATCACCACCGAGTTGTGGTCGATATTGATGCCAAATACGCCAGACTGGGTTGGGTTTGACCATTCGGATACGCCGCGGCACCATCCGCCGCGCGCAGGCTGAGAGACTTCGCGGCGCTTTGCGCCAGTCCTCACCTCTGACATCTTAGGAAATCCAATTCTAACACGACGCAGCTTTGCCGCGCTGGGCGCTGTGGCAGGCCTGTCTGCCTGTACAAAACCCAAATCGATCCCGGCCTAGACCACCAATTTTCGCCCGCAGCCCGCGGCCATCCCGCCGTTGCCGACCTTTTATCATGCCATCCCGGACGAGCGGTTCCCGATTCCAGCCCTGCCAGAAGGCGTATTGTCGCCAGAGCTTTGGCGCACTGAGGTGGCAAATCCGTTTCCGGATCGAAAGCCTGGTACCATCATGGTCGATCCGGATGCAGCGATCCTGCATTTGATAGCATCGCCCGACCGGGCCGTGCGCTATGGGGTCAGCGTCGGGGCCGCATGCTTTGCCTAGGACGGAGTCGCGCGGCGGCAGTTTCAGCGGGAGTGGTCGCGTTGGAAAGTGCCAGCCGAGATGATCAACCGCCAACCCGATTTGGAGCCCTATTCCGGGGTAAATGGCGGCATGGATCCGGGGTTAAAAAATCCCTTGGGCGCGCGGGCGCTGTATTTGTTCCAGAACGGCGAAGATACGCTGTATCGGATTCATGGCGATGCACAGCCGACCCAGCTGGGCAAGGCAGTGTAATCTGTTTGTATTCGGATGCTTATGACAATGTCATTGACCTTTACGCTCGGTCGATCCGCGGGGCTCATGTCGTGGTGTTTCCGCCATTGTGGCGCGCTGACCTGTATTAGGCTAAACGGGTGCCGCGCAGGGTGTGACACCTGCGCGGGTGGTGCGTCATCGCGGCCATCGTTAGAATAACGCTAAACCTGCTCGACCGGAGGCCCCATGCTCGTCACCATTTCGCCCGCCAAATCGCTGGACCTGTCACCCGTAGGCCATACGCCGACCCAGCCCCTGTTTGCCGATGATGCGGCGCGCTTGGCGAAAACCATGCGTGGGCAGACGCTGGCGCAGTTGCGCGGATTGATGAGCCTGTCGGACGATCTGGCCCGGTTGAACCGGGACCGCTTCAAGACGTTCAGCGCCGATCCTTCGCCTGAGGCTGTGAAACCTGCCGCATGGATGTTCAATGGCGACACCTATACCGGGTTGGACGCCACATCGCTGGAGCCGGACGATATCGCCTTTGCGCAGGACAGGCTTTGCATCCTGTCGGGACTTTACGGTGTGCTACGCCCATTGGATGCGATCCAGCCGTATCGGCTGGAGATGGGATCGCGGCTGAAAACGCGGCGGGGCGCGAACCTTTATGACTATTGGAGCGATACTATCGCAAAGGCGCTGAACGACCGGGCGGCTCAGGCGGGGGCCGATACGCTGATCAACTGCGCCAGTCAGGAATATTTTGGCGCGGTGGAGCCGAAGGCGTTGAAGCTACGCGTGATCACACCGCAGTTTCTAGAGGTGAAAGATGGCCGTCCGCGCATCGTGTCGTTCTTTGCCAAGCGCGCCCGTGGTGCGATGGCACGATTCGTGATGACTCAGCGCGTGACTGACCCCGAGGGGATCAAGGATTTCGCGGCTGGTGGCTATCGCTTTGATCCGGACCTGTCAGAGGGCGATACTTGGGCCTTTGTTCGCGATTATCCCAGCTGATTGATGAGGGCAGGCCTTGGATGCCTCCGGCGGGAGTGTTTTTGAAAAAGCGAGGATGGGGCGCAAAATGTGGGCCGGGGGTCGCCTCTGTTCAGTGACGTGAGGCGGGACTTGCGCTAGGTCTGAGTCACACGGGGGAGCATAACGCCATGGCCGAGACCATTTCATTCACGCTGGACGGCCAAACCGTGCAGGCGAGCCCCGGCGAAACCATCTGGCAGGTCGCCCATGGCCGCGGCCTCGTGATCCCGCATCTGTGTTTCAAGGACGCCAAGAGCTATCGTCCGGACGGCAATTGCCGCGCTTGCATGGTCGCTATTGAAGGCGAGCGCACCTTGGCCGCGTCTTGCGTGCGCGCACCCACCGACGGCATGGTCGTGACTACGAACAAGCCGCGCGAAGTGCAGGCGCGGGCCATGGTGATGGAGCTGCTGCTGGCCGATCAGCCGGCGCGGGACGTGTCCCACGATCAGTCGAGCCATATGTGGGACATGGCGGAGCAAGTGGGCGTGGCAGAGAGCCGCTTTGCCCCCAAGCCCAAGGTGCATGTGCCGCTGCTGGATGACAGCCACGTTGCGATGCGTGTGAACCTTGATGCCTGTATCCAGTGCAACCTGTGTGTTCGCGCCTGCCGCGAGGTTCAGGTGAACGACGTGATCGGCATGGCGGGGCGGGGTGCGGACGCCTATCCGGTGTTTGATCTGAACGATCCCATGGGGGACAGCACCTGCGTCGCGTGCGGCGAATGTGTGCAGGCCTGCCCCACCGGCGCGCTGATGGAGGCGTCGGTGCTGGACGCAGCGCAGGTCGGTGACAGTGCAGATTTCGACGAAGAGGTCACCAGCGTCTGTCCGTTCTGCGGCGTCGGCTGTCAGATCAGCCTGAAGGTAAAGGACGGACGGGTCAAATACGTCGACGGTCTGGACGGCCCCGCGAACGAGGGGCGGCTTTGCGTCAAAGGACGCTTTGGCTTTGATTATATTCACCACCCCCACCGCCTGACCAAGCCGCTGATCCGGCGGGACGACGCGCCTGCGAAGGGACTAAACGTCGACCCGGGTAACTGGGGCGAGGTGTTCCGAGAGGCGACGTGGGAAGAGGCGATGACCGTCGCTGCTGGCGGCCTTGGCGGCTTGCGCGATGCTCGGGGCGGCACAGCTGTGGCGGGCTTTGGCAGTGCGAAATGCACGAACGAAGAGGCTTATCTGTTTCAAAAGCTGATCCGTCAGGGCTTTGGCCACAACAATGTCGATCACTGCACCCGGCTGTGCCATGCATCATCCGTTGCGGCGCTGATGGAAAACGTCGGATCGGGGGCCGTGACCGCGACCTTTAACGAGATCGAGAATGCCGACGTCGCCATCGTCATCGGGGCCAATCCGATTGAAAACCACCCCGTCGCGGCGACGTACTTTAAGCAATTCACCCAGCGCGGCGGCAAGCTGATCGTCATGGACCCACGCGGGCAGGCGCTGAAGCGCTTTGCCAGCCATATGCTGCAATTTAAGCCGGGCACCGATGTCGCCATGCTGAACGCGATCTGCAACGTGATCGTCACCGAAGGGCTGTTTGATCGCCAGTATATCGACGGTTACACCGAAGGCTGGGAGGCAGAGCAGGCGCATCTGCAAGCCTATGGTCCTGAACGCATGGCCGACATTTGCGGTATCGACGCCGAGATGCTGCGCGATGTGGCGCGCACCTTTGCTGGGGCGAAATCAGCGATGATCTTCTGGGGGATGGGCGTTAGCCAGCACACTTATGGCACCGACAATGCGCGTTGCCTGATTTCGCTGGCCTTGATGACCGGGCAGATCGGGCGGCCGGGGACTGGTCTGCATCCGTTGCGCGGGCAGAACAATGTGCAGGGTGCGTCGGACGCGGGGATGATCCCGATGTTCCTGCCGGATTATCAATCTGTTACCAGCGCCGATATTCGGGCGAATTTCGAACAGGTCTGGGGTGGCACTACGATCAACCCGCAAAAGGGCCTGACCGTCACGGAAATTCTGGACGCTGTTCACGACGGCCACATCAAGGGCATGTATATCCTTGGCGAGAACCCCGCGATGTCGGATCCCGACCTTGACCACGCCCGCGCCGCGCTGGCCAAGTTGGAGTGTCTTGTTGTGCAGGATATCTTTCTAACGGAAACCGCGAACTTTGCGGACGTCATCCTGCCCGCCAGCGCCTTTGCGGAAAAGACCGGCACTGTGACCAATACCAACCGGCAAGTACAGATGGGCCGCCCCGCCGTGCCGCCGCCGGGCGATGCGCGCGAAGATTGGGCGATCATCACCGATCTCGCGCAGCGGCTGGGGCTGGACTGGACCTATGATCATCCTCGCCAGATCTATGATGAAATGGCTGGAACAATGCCGTCACTTGACAACATTACCTGGGACCGGCTGGAACTGGGGGCCGTGACCTATCCGTCGCTGTCGCCCACCGATCCTGGCCAGCCAATCATGTTCGCTGACGGCTTCCCCCGGACGGACGGGCGCGCAAAGTTCACTCCCGCCGAGGTAATCGCACCGGCAGAGCTGCCTGATGCAGAGTATCCGATGGTTCTGACCACGGGACGACAGCTGGAACATTGGCACACCGGTTCCATGACGCGCCGTGCCAGCGTTCTTGACGCAGTCGAGCCAGAGGCGAACTGTTCCCTGCACCCCGATACGCTACGCCGGTTGGGTGTCGCACCGGGCGATCTGGTAGAACTGACCACGCGGCGCGGGTCGATTAGCGTGATGGCGCGGGCTGATCGTGCCGTTGCGGCAGATATGGTGTTTTTACCATTTGCCTTTGTCGAGGCCGCCGCTAACCTTCTGACCAACCCTGCGATCGATCCTTTCGGAAAAATACCTGAATTTAAGTATGCCGCAGTACGGGTTGCGGCTGTTCAGGCAGACGAAATCGCTCCCTAAGCCCCTAAAATGTTCCATCACATTTAGCATGAGGTGTTGATTATTTTGAACACGGTCCCGTGATTTTTACTAAAGTGTTTCGATACATAGGTTTAGCGTTCTTTTATTTTAGTGCATGTCACAAAAAACATACATTTTATGCTGCGCGGCAGCATTGTCGGTGTGATGCCTCGAACTTTTGCAGGGTCGGGCGCATTTAGAAGTCACACCCGCACTGCTGCGGGAGCACAGAACAAGGATTTTAGCCATGACCAAGACAGTCAACATCTTCGTCGTTGCCGCGACTGCAGCTACGATTGCCGGCGCTGCCGTCGCACAAACAACCACATTCACAAACGAAGACGCTGCTGCGGACCAGTTTGACGATCTGCAAGAGCAGATCGCAGACGATGCAGAGCGTGACGTTGGCCGTTTTGGCAACGAAGGTCGCGTTGTCGGCACTTACGGCTCCGTAGCCCTGCGCGCCACCGCGTATAACGACGACAACGGTTCCGCTGACGGCACCGGTGACGACAATGCAAACGTTGGCCTTGGCCTGCGTTATGGCACGTTCGACGGCGTGAACGGCATCGACGTGACCGCAGCGTACAACTACTCCGAAGACAACGGCGACGAGGCGCAGAACCAGCTGCTGCTGGGCGCAGACTACCGTCGTGATTTCGGCCCGCGCTACTTCGGTTACGCCAAACTTGACGCATCGCAGGACCGCGCCGCTGAGAATCTTGACGACAACTACGTCGACGTGTTCCTTGGTGCCGGCCTTGGCTACCGCATCCTGAACGATGCAACCAGCCAGTGGTCCATCCAGGCAGGTCCCGGATACCGTTACACGGAAACAGTCGGCGGCTTCGACAACTCCGAAGCAGCAGCATCGATCTCTTCGAACTACTACCGTTCGCTTAGCGCGACGTCCTACGTCACGAATGACACCGATTTGATCTACTCGGACACTTCGACCCTGCTGACCAACGATCTGGCGCTGAACGTCGCAATGACGAACGCGCTGTCGCTGCGCACGTCGCTGTCCACGTCGTTTGATGACTCCGTCGATGACACCTTTGGCGATGCGTCCAACACACTAGGCGTGGCAGTCGTTTACAACTTCAACTAATACTTTGGACTGCATTCTGGGATGTTGCTGAAAATGGGCGGTGGCGAAAGCCACCGCCCGATTTCGTTTTGGGCCAACTTTTTGAAAGAAATGAACAAGCGTTCATAAAATATTTGACGCAGGGCAGACGACCTCGCAGTATGGTGGCGAAAGGTGCGACGCGGGGAGGCGAAGCATCGACGGTTCGGGCAAACCCGGACCGAGGGAAGGGGGATCTATGGCACCTGCTGCGTCCGACGCTGCACCTGTTTCTATTCCGCATCTGCTGGCCAGCAACGTCGCGCGCCACGCGGACAAGGCGGCATACCGTGAAAAGGAATTCGGGATCTGGCAAAGCTGGACCTGGTTTCAAGCGGCAGCTGAGATCGACGCGCTGGCGCTGGGCCTGCTGGAGATGGGCGCAAATGTGGGCGATCACATCGCTATTTCCGGGCGTAATCGTCCGGCGCTGTATTGGGCCATGGTTGCGGCCCAGAAAATCGGCTGCATCCCCGTTCCATTGTATCAAGAAGCCGCGGTCGAAGAGATCGCCTATGCGCTGGAACATTCCGGCGCACGCTTTGCCATAGTCGGCGATCAGGAGCAGGTCGACAAGCTGACCGACGCCAGCGGCGATCAGGTCACGCTGGAACATATCGTCTACCTCGATGGGCGCGGGCTGCGCCGCTATGATCACAGCGTGATGACGTCTTACGCAGACGTGCAGGCGCGGGGCCGCAAATCCAGTCGCGCTGCCGAAATGCAGGCCCGCACCGACGCGCGTACCTATGACGACACCTGCGTCATGCTTTATACTTCTGGCACAACGGGTCGGCCCAAGGGCGTGGTGCTGTCGAACCGCAATGTAATCGAAACGTCCAAGAACTCCGCCGAATTTGACCATCTGCGCGCCGGGGACGAAGTGCTGGCTTATCTGCCGATGGCATGGGTCGGTGATTTCATCTTTTCCGTCGGGCAGGCGATGTGGACGGGGTTCTGTGTGAACTGCCCCGAAAGCGCCGACACCATGCTGACGGACCTGCGCGAAATCGGCCCCACCTATTTCTTTGCCCCGCCGCGCGTGTTCGAAACCCAGCTGACATCCGTGATGATCCGGATGGAGGACGCGGGCCGGTTCAAAAAGCACCTGTTCGATCACTACATGGCCATCGCCCGCCGGGTGGGCCCCGATCTGCTGGATGGCAAGCCTGTCGGCTTGCTGGACCGCATCCGCTATGGTCTTGGCAATCTATTTATCTATGGCCCGTTGAAAAACACCCTTGGCCTGTCGCGCGTGCGCGTCGGCTATACTGCAGGTGAGGCGATTGGCCCCGAAATCTTTGATTTCTACCGCAGCCTTGGGATTAACCTGAAACAGCTTTACGGCCAGACAGAAGCGACGGTGTTCATCACCCAACAGCCCGACGGCGAGGTCCGTTCCGATACCGTCGGCGTGCCATCACCGGGAGTCGAGCTGCGCATCGCCGAAAATGGCGAGGTCTTCTATCGCTCCTCCGGCACCTTTGTCGAATATTACAAAAACGCCGAAAGCACCGCGTCCACGAAAGACGCCGAAGGTTGGGTCGCTACGGGGGACGCGGGGTTCATCGATGAAGGCACTGGCCATCTGCGCATTATCGACCGGGCCAAGGATGTGGGCAAAATGGCCGATGGCGCGATGTTTGCGCCCAAGTACGTAGAGAACAAGATGAAGTTCTATCCCAACATCCTAGAAGCCGTCGTCTTTGGCGCGGGCCGCGACCGCTGCACGGCGTTCATCAACATCGACCTGACGGCAGTGGGCAACTGGGCGGAACGCAACAACATCGGCTATTCGTCCTATCAAGAATTGTCCCAGCACCCCCAAGTGCTGGAACTGATCACAAGTCACGTGAACGACGTGAACGCGAGCATCGCTAACGATCCGATGCTGGCCGCCTGCCAAATCCACCGCTTCCTTGTGCTGCACAAAGAACTGGACGCTGACGACGGTGAAATGACCCGGTCCCGCAAGGTGCGCCGCGCCGTCGTGGGCGACAAGTTCGCGGACCTGATTGCCGCGCTCTACGACGGATCGCCTGAAATCTACACCGAAACCGAGGTTACCTATGAAGACGGCCGCAAGGGCGCGATCAAGGCGACGCTGGTGATTTGCGACGCAAAGGTCTCGGTACCAGCGCGGATGGCGGCGGAATGACGTGCGTGCCGCCCGCCAGCTTACGGCGTGAGTGTTTTGGGCAAGATGATGCTGGGAGGAGCGTATGAAAGATACTGTTGCGCCATACGTTACCGCCGATGGGCGTCAGATCGGTGATGTCCTGATGGACATGCGCGGGATCACGCTGCGCTTTGGCGGCGTTGAGGCGATCAAGAACATCAGCTTTGACATCCGCGAGGGCGAGATCCGCGCGATAATTGGTCCGAACGGGGCCGGTAAGTCGTCGATGTTAAACGTGATTTCAGGTTTTTATAACCCGCAGGACGGCGAGGTCTGGTTTCGCGGTTCCAAGCGTCCGCCGATGAAACCTTATCAGGTCGCCCGGCAGGGCATCGCCCGCACTTTCCAGAACATAGCGCTGTTCGATGGCATGTCCGTGCTCGACAACATCATGACTGGCCGCCTGACCCACATGAAAACCGGTCTTTTGGCTCAATCAATCTGGATGGGCCGGGCCGAGCGCGAAGAGACCGAGAACCGCGCCGTGGTCGAGGGGATCATCGACTTTCTGGAAATTCAGGCGATCCGCAAGACGCCCGTGGGGCGGCTGCCCTATGGCCTGAAAAAGCGGGTAGAACTAGCGCGCGCGTTGGCGGCAGAGCCGAAGCTGCTGCTGTTGGACGAGCCGATGGCCGGCATGAACGTCGAGGAAAAAGAGGACATGAGCCGCTTTATCCTTGATGTGAATGACGAATTTGGCACCACGATTGCCCTGATCGAACACGATATGGGCGTGGTCATGGATATTTCCGACCGAGTGGTCGTGATGGATTATGGCCGCAAGATCGGCGACGGCACCCCGTCAGAGGTGCGCAACAATCAAGAAGTGATCGACGCCTATCTGGGGGTCGCCCATGACTGAGACCATGACTGAGGGAGCACGCAATGTCCGCTGATTTTCTGTATGGCATGGAAGTTGTTATCAACGGCCTGATGGCCGGGGTGCTTTATGCACTGGTGGCGCTGGGGTTCGTGTTGATCTTCAAAGCCTCGGGCATTTTCAACTATGCCCAAGGTGTCATGGCGCTGTTTGCGGCGCTGACGCTGGTGGGCATCATGGAAGGGCAGGTGCCGTTTTCGCATATCATTAACGCGACATTTGGCACTGATATTCACTATTTCGGCTGGCATGTTCCTGCCTTGCTGGCGATTGTGCTGACGCTTCTGGTGATGATCGCCTTTGCTTGGATGGTGCATACTTTTGTGTTCAAGCATCTGGTCGGGCAAGAGCCGATCATCCTGTTCATGGCGACCATTGGTCTGGCGTATTTCCTGGAAGGCATCGGCGATCTGATGTGGGGGTCCGACATCAAGACGCTGGATCTCGGCATTCCGCAGGGCGGGTCGATGTGGGTGGAAAACATCTCTGTTCATCTGGGCGGCGAGGACTTCTATGGCTTCTTTATCGACAAGTTGGACATCACTGCCAGTATAGTTGCTGCGATCCTTGTGATCGGACTGATCGTCTTTGCGCAATACACCAAGCAGGGCCGCGCGATGCGGGCTGTGGCTGACGATCATCAGGCGGCGTTGTCTGTGGGCATTTCGCTGAACTTCATCTGGGTGCTGGTCTGGTCGCTGGCGGGCATGGTCGCGCTGGTCGCGGGCGTCATGTGGGGGGCCAAATCGGGCGTGCAGTTTTCGCTAAGCCTGATTGCGCTGAAGGCGCTGCCGGTGCTGATGCTGGGCGGCTTCACATCCATCCCCGGTGCCATCGTCGGCGGGCTGATCATCGGTGTTGGCGAGAAGCTGTTTGAATTCATGATCGGCCCGATGGTCGGCGGCGCGACCGAGAACTGGTTCGCCTATGTCCTCGCGCTGATCTTTCTGGTGTTCCGCCCGCAGGGCCTGTTCGGGGAGCGGATCATTGAACGTGTGTGACCTGGCAATCGCCTGCGTGAGGCCGCGCCTCACGGCACCCCTCCGCCCGGCCACGCTGGCCTGCGGCACGGATATTTCGGACGAAAAGAATGGGGAAGCTTATGCTGTATCGTGAAGCTGGCGATTTCAAAACCACCTACGCGGCCGACAGCCAAACCTTTCCGATTAAGTTTGACCGGTGGCGGTATTGGGCAGTGCTGGCCATCGCCTGGCTGGTGATACCGTTTTTCATCAATGACTATTGGGCGAATGCCATTCTTGTGCCGTTCCTGATCTATGCGATTGCGGCGATCGGACTGAACATTCTGACTGGGTATTGCGGACAGGTGTCACTGGGCACGGGCGGGTTCATGGCTGTGGGGGCCTATAGCGTCTACAAGTTGATGACGTCCTTTCCCGATGTCAGCATTCTGATCCATGTCGTGTTGGCAGGGTTCATCACCGCTGCCGTAGGGACCGCATTTGGCCTGCCATCCTTGCGGATCAAGGGGTTCTATCTGGCGGTGGCGACGCTGGCCGCGCAGTTCTTCCTGGTGTGGCTGTTCAACAAGGTGCCGTGGTTTTACAACTACTCCGCCTCTGGCCAGATTTCCGCGCCTGAACGGTTTGTCGGCAGTATCGCCGTAACCGGAGCCGAAACGGCACCCTGGGCGCAATATATGATCTGTCTGTTCTTTGTGACGCTCTGCGCTGTGCTGGCCCGCAATCTGACGCGGGGCAGTCTGGGGCGGCAGTGGATGGCAATCCGGGACATGGATATCGCGGCCGAAATCATCGGCGTCGATCCGTTAAAAGCCAAACTGACAGCTTTTGCGGTGTCGTCGTTCTTTATCGGCATTGCGGGCGCGCTGTTCTTTGCGGTCTATTTGGGCGCGGTCGAGGTCGGTGAAGCCTTTGGCATCCAGAAGTCGTTCCTAGTCTTGTTCATGTGCATAATCGGCGGGCTTGGCAGCATCTTTGGCAGCTTTGCCGGGGCTGCGTTCCTTGTGCTGCTGCCGGTCGCGCTGAAGGTGCTGGGCGTTGATGTTCTGGGCTGGCCCAGTTCCACTGTCGCGCATCTGCAGCTTGTTGCCGTGGGCGGTCTGATCATGTTCTTCTTGATCAAGGAACCGCACGGGCTGGCACAGCTGTGGCGCGTCGCAAAGGAGAAGCTGCGGATGTGGCCGTTCCCCTACTAATTCCAGGTGGGGCGTTCCCCGCCGGGCAGAACCGGGGCGTACCCCGGCATTTACGATCAATCTTTGGGAGGAGACTTGAGATGAACATGAAGACATTTGCCACGGCGGCATTGGCCGGGCTTTTGGCCAGCGGGCCTGCACTGGCCGAACTGGTGCTGCCTGACCTGAGCTATCGGACGGGGCCCTATGCGGCCAACGGCACGCCGTTTTCCGACGGCTATCAGGATTACCTGAACTTGCTGAACGCCCGCGATGGCGGCATCGGCGGCGAGATGATCCGCATCGATGAATGCGAGACAGCCTATAACACCGAAAAAGGTGTGGAATGCTACGAGGCCACCAAGGGAGATAACTCGCTGATCTATCAGCCGCTGTCCACAGGCATCACCTATCAGCTGATCCCCAAGGCGACCGCTGACAGCATCCCGATGCACACGATGGGCTATGGCCGCACGTCCGCCGCTGCAGGCGAGACGTTTCCTTGGGTCTTTAACTATCCGGCGACCTATTGGGATGCCGCATCCGTGGCGGTGAACTACTTGCTGAGCGAGAACGGCGACGATCTGTCCGGCAAGACCATAGCGCTAATTTACCACAACTCTGCTTACGGCAAAGAGCCGATCCGCACGCTGGAAGCGCTGTCGGAAAAGCATGGCTTTAAGCTGACGCAACTGCCCGTTGACCCGCCGGGCCAAGAGCAGAAGTCGCAGTGGCTGCAAATCCGCCGCGAGCGTCCTGATTATGTCATCATGTGGGGCTGGGGCGTGCAAAACCAGGTCGCCATCCAAGAGGCCGCGAACGTCGGCTATCCGATGGACCAGTTCATTGGTAACTGGTGGGCCGGTGCTGAACCCGACGTGTTGCCCGCAGGCATGGCGGCTGACGGCTATAAGTCGCTTAATATGAACCGCATTCAGGATTACCCTGTGTTGGATGAAATCCGCACGCAGGTAATCGATGCAGGCAACGGGGCCGGTGACGGATCCAACGTCGGTCAGGTGCTGTATGTGCGTGGCATGTACGCCGCGATGCTGGCAGCTGAAGCGATTGCCAAGGCGCAAGAACTGGCTGGTACGTCCACCGTGACACCCGCGCAGGTGCGCGACGGCATGGAAGCGCTGGAAATCACCAACGCCCGCATGACCGAGTTGGGCATGGAAGGCATCGGGCCAGAGTTCTCTGTCTCTTGCCAGAACCATTCTGGTTCGGGTGAAGGTCTGGTTCAGCAGTGGAACGCGACCGACAAGGTCTGGGTGCCGCTGACCGACTTTATCGCGCCCGACAAGGACGTGATTGATCCGCTGATCGCAGAAGACGCCGCGGCCTATGCAGCAGAGAACGGCATCACGCCGGGCTGTCTGTAAGACGTGTCGGGCGGCCCTTTGCGGGGCCGTCCGATTTTTGAGTATTTTTGTAAAAGCGAGGACAGGGTTGCGCCATGCTGGATAACGCCGGGACCGAGACAGAGACCTTGCTGGAAGTCAGCAATATCGAGGTGATCTATAATTCCGTAATCCTTGTGCTAAAGGGCGTCAGCCTGAAGGTGCCCAAGGGCGGGGTTACGGCCCTTTTGGGCGGCAACGGCGCTGGCAAGACCACCACGCTTAAGGCGATTTCCAACCTGCTGCATTCGGAACGCGGCGCCGTTACCAAGGGTACCATCGCCTATCGCGGCGAGCGGGTGCAGGAGCTTTCGCCAGAGGCGCTGGTCAAGCGCGGCGTCATTCAGGTGATGGAGGGCCGCCATTGTTTTGAACATCTGACCATCGAGGAAAACCTGATGACGGGTGCCTATACGCGCGGTGACGGTAAGGGCGCGGTAAGTGCCGACCTAGAGATGGTCTATAATTACTTTCCGCGTCTGCGCGAGCGGCGCAAGTCGCAGGCGGGCTATACCTCTGGCGGGGAACAGCAGATGTGTGCGATTGGCCGCGCGCTGATGTCCCGGCCCGAGACGATCCTGCTGGACGAGCCGTCGATGGGCCTTGCCCCGCAGCTGGTCGAGGAAATCTTTGGCATCGTGAAGGATCTGAACGAGCGGGAAGGCGTCAGTTTCCTGCTGGCCGAGCAGAACACCAACGTCGCGCTGCGCTTTGCACACCACGGGTATATTCTTGAATCAGGCCGCGTTGTCATGGAAGGCCCGGCGGCAGAGTTGCGGGAAAATCCGGATGTGAAGGAATTCTATCTGGGTGTGTCCGACGAAGGGCGGAAATCCTTTCGCGATGTACGCAGCTATCGCCGGCGCAAGCGCTGGCTGGCCTGATCCACATCGTCTGACATCCCCACGTTATTGCATAGCGACGGCCTCCGTCCCTAGATTTCCATGGTCCGGGGCGGCACAGTATCGTCTACCACCGAACAGGAGAAACCGTGATGACCGCCCCATACGACGATCTGGAAACCCGTGACGCCAAGACCCGTGCGTCAGCACAGCTTGCGGGCCTTCAAGAGCAGATTGCGCGGGTGGAGTATGCTCCGGGTTCTTGTCTGGCAGGTGGGCAGGTGGACCAGTTAGGTGACCTGCCCCGCCTGCCGGTGCTGCGTAAATCGCAACTGGTGGATTGGCAGCGGGAAAATCCGCCCTTTGGCGGTATCCCAGTGCAGAACATCACGCACATCTTTCAATCCCCCGGCCCGATCTACGAGCCCGGCGGCAGCAGCCACGATTGGTGGCGCTTTGGCCGGTTCCTGCATGCCTGCGGCATCGGTGCGGGCGACGTCGTGCAGAATTGCTTTGGTTATCACCTGACCCCCGCCGGCATGATGTTCGAAAACGGCGCGCGGGCCGTTGGGGCAACCGTGCTGCCCGCGGGCACTGGGCAGACGGAGCTGCAGGTGCAGGCCGCCGCCGCCGCTGGCGTCACCGCCTATGCGGGCACGCCTGATTATCTAAAGGTGATATTGGAAAAGGCCGACGCGATGGGAGTCACCTTGAGCATCACCAAGGCCGCCGTGTCCGGCGGCGCGCTGTTCCCGCAGCTGCGGCAGTATTACGCCGACCGCGGCATCGCGTGCCTGCAATGTTATGCCACCGCTGATTTGGGCATGATTGCATACGAGACGTCTGCGGACAGCGGCATGATCGTAGACGAGGGCGTGATCTTGGAAATTTGCACGCCCGGCACCGGTGATCTGGTGGCGAATGGCGAGGTGGGCGAGGTCATCGTCACCACCCTCAACTCCGATTATCCCCTGATTCGTTTTGCCACCGGCGATCTTAGCGCCGTATTGGCGGGCCAGTCGCCTTGCGGGCGCACCAATATGCGGATCAAGGGCTGGATGGGCCGCGCCGATCAGACGACTAAGATCAAAGGCATGTTCGTACGCCCCGAACAGGTCGCTGCCCTTGTCACGACCCTTGGGGCTGATCGTGCGCGGGTCATTGCCGACCGGGCGGACGATGCCGACACCCTTCTGGTGCAGTTGGAAGGCACAGGGCTTGACCCAGATGCCGCCGCAAGCGCAATCAAGGATATTCTTAAGCTGCGCGGTGACGTGACGTTTCACGCCGCCGGCAGTCTGCCCCGCGACGGCCTCGTTATCGAGGATCGTAGGACATACGACACGTAAAGCCCCTGTTAGGACCCTTCGCCATGCGTCACCTGTTGCTGTCTTCCGTTCTGTTCTGTGCTGCGTCACTGGCGCAGGCACAGGATGCCGCCCTGATCGTCGGGATTACCGACTATGCCGCCCTGCCTGATGTCACCGGGGGACTCGAGGTAGCGCAGGCTGGCGCGGCGCTGAATACCGCAGGTTTCCGCGTGTTCGGGTCTGGTAACGGTGCCACCGACAGCATGGCGGTGCAGGGGCAGGGCAACGCCTTTGCAGCGTTGTCGCCGGATGCGGACCGGATGGTCGTAGTGCTGGCCGGGCAATTCGTGAACGACGGATCGCGTAGCTGGCTGCTGACCGCAGATTCGCCGCAGCCGGCGCCCTTTACCGTGGGCCAGCGGTCGCTGTCGGTGGAAACCGCGATGATGTTGCTGGCGCAGAGCCCCGGATCGGCGGTGCTGGTGCTGGGCGAACAGGACAGCGACGCTGATATCGCCGGGCCGGGCCTTTTGTCGGGCATCGGCAGCATGACGATACCCAGCGGTGTCACAGTCGTGCGCGGCGATGTGGCGTCGGTGCGGACCTTGCTGCGTGATGTGATCGCAGTGCCAGGCGGCGATGTCATGGCTGGCGTGCGCAAGTCAGACAACCTGACCGCCAGCGGCTTTGTACCCGGCCAGCTGGTGCTGGTCCCGAACGCTCAGACCCCTGTGGCGCAGGTGCCGCAAGCGAGCGCCGAGGTTATGACTGGCGTGACGGCCGATCTGGCGAATATGTTCGAAGGCTCCGCGTGGGAGCAGGCCCGAGGTATCGATACTCAGGCGGCATACGCTGCTTATTTGGATCGCTATCCCAATGGTGCCCATGCGGGAGACGCCGTTGCGCGGCTGCAGGCTTTGCGCGATCCGAATTTTGCGCTGAAACAGGTAGAGGATGCCCTGAAATTGCCGGTGGACGCGCGCCGCGCCGTGCAGCGCAATTTGCAGGTTCTTGGTTTTGACCCGCGAGGCATCGACGGAATCTTTGGCTCCGGCACAAGGAGTGCGATCACGGCGTGGCAGGGGCAGAACAACATGGCTCAGACTGGCTATTTGACTGCTGACGTCATTGCCCGCATGAGCGATCAGGCCGCGCGCCGTTCAGCCGAGCTGGAGCTGCAAGCTGAGCAACGTCGCGCCGCTAATCAAGCGGCCGACAGGTCCGACTGGGAACAGACCGGTGCAACTGGAAGGGCCGCAGGACTGCGTGAATATCTGGACAAACATCCCGATGGACAATTCGCAGACCAGGCGCGTGCAGCGCTTGCAGAGAAACGGCAGCAAAGCCGCGCTGCGGCTGCGGTAGCGGATCGCGAGTTCTGGGATCGGATGGTCGCTGCTGACAGCGTCGCATCCTATAATCGTTATCTGCAAGAGCAGCCCGAAGGCGCGTTTCGCGAGGAAGCGGCAGCCCGCATTGGGCAGCTTCAGGGGGCGGCAACGACCCAGCCAAACAACGACGCCGCCGCTGCGACAGAGCGTCAGCTGGCGTTGGACCCCATCAGCCTGCGTCTGGTCGAGGCGCGGTTACAGCAACTTGGTCTGCAGCCGGGTGCCATCGACGGCAAGATTGACGCTGATACTCGCGGCGCGATCCGCCAGTATCAGCGTGACCGCCAACTGACCGTCAGCGGTTTTCTGGATCAAAGCACCGTATCGCAGATGCTGACGGACGCCTTCCGCTAGGGGGCGGGAACGAAGCGTTCGGCTACTAGCCGGACAAATCCGCTGTGGTCGCCCACCTGCTTAACGCCGATTAGATAGGTGCCGGGCAGGGTGCGGGCGACCATGCGGGCGTCCGTGCCGTCACCGCCATCGTCATCTTGCGCGATTTCGCGTCCTAGATCGTCATACAGTACCAGCCAGGGGTCGCCCTCAGACCCGCTTGAAATTGCTTCGATCAGCAGCAAGCCGGACGCGTCCAGCGTCAGGCTGAACCACGTCGCGTTGCTGGACACCTGCTCGTCGCGACGCATGCGGTTTGGCATCGCGCCCAGATCGATGATTGCGACGGACCCGTCCATCGGCGGCGCGGCCTCGCCTTGGGCGAACAAAGTCGCCAGCGCGGCGGCAGGGTCATAAACGCTGACGGCCACGTCGATCGGCAACTCGCGGTCACTGATCGCGTCCAGCGCGATGCAATAGGTGCCTGCTTCCAGCGGGGTCGAGGCATCGATGCGGGAATTTAGGCCGTCGAAGTCGTCATTTTCGGCTAGTGTTTCATCGTCCGGCCCCACCAAAATCAGTGTCGGGTCGGCCTCTGCGTTTTCAGCGGTGACGCTGATCGCGGTCGGCGCATTCAAGGTGAAACGGGTGAAACCCGCGTCCGCCGCGCTGCCTTGATAGGTCAGGCCTTCGGCACTCAGCACACCCAGATCTCGGCCGCCGGCACAGCTTTGAACGCGTTCTTCGGACGATTCAGATGCGGGGCCGTCGGTCGCGCCAGTGGTCAGCGCTTCCATTTCGGCGCGGCCGACCCGCACAAAAGCGGTCATCGGCGTGTCATCAAAGCTGCGCACCACGGCGCAGTAATCGCCGGGCTCGAGCGCCATTTCGATCCGCGCCGCGCCGTTACCACCCGAATCATCGTCAGTGGCAATTTCGGTTCCGTCCGGGCCCAGCAGGGTCAGCGTGGGGTCACCGTTGCCGCGGCCAGCCGCCTCGATCCGCATGCCGGCGGGCGCGCTGAGGCTGAACAGCCCGACAAAACGGTTGCCGTTCAGCACCAATGCCATCTGCTCGCCAAAGCTGTCCGTCGTGGCGATGTCGGATGCTTCTGGCGATCCGCCGATCCACTGGCCGGTGGTCCCCTCTCCGCCGCATCGGGTGTCCTGCGCTGCCGCCGGAGCAGCGATCAACGTGGCAAGGGCGGCAAGCGCTGATCGAAATTTGGACATGGATCAGGACCTTCAATAACTGGAAATTAATTACCTTAACCTAGGACAGGCCGCAGGCGGGACGCCACCCTAAACGCAAAAGGCCGCGCCCAGATGGGCACGGCCTTTGCATTGAATATCGAACCGATAGTTAGCCCTGACGGGCTTTGAACCGGGGTTGCGTCTTGTTGATCACATAGACACGGCCCTTGCGGCGCACGACGCGGCAATCGCGGTGGCGCTGCTTGAGCGAGCGGAGGGAGTTGCGCACTTTCATATCGAAAGGCTCCTCTTGTCGCGGCGCGGCGGTTGCGCCTTGGTTTAAAATAAGGGGACCATTACTGGCCTCCTGCGAATTCTGGTGGACGATACTGGGATCGAACCAGTGACCCCTTCGATGTCAACGAAGTGCTCTACCGCTGAGCTAATCATCCATTCCGTTTGCTGTCTGCCTATTCCCCTGATTAAACAAGTGCGTTGGCAGAACCGCGTCGGGTAGGCGGTCTATAAAAGGATCATTCGGGGGGATCAAGGGCTTTTGGTGTTTTCTATAAACGCGCTATATTCGGCCAAGACAGGAGCAGCCATGACCCATCCCGCTTACGATCTTTACAGCCCCGCGGTGCAGTCCACCTGTGTTATTTTTGCGTCACCTCACAGCGGACGGGCCTATTCAGCAGCGTTTTTAGCGCAAACAAAGCTGAACAGCCATGCGATCCGCTCTTCCGAAGACGCCTATATGGATGAATTGTTCGCGGACGCCCCCAGCCATGGTGCCCCCTTGATCGCCGCCCGAACACCGCGCGCCTACGTCGATTTTAACCGCGCACCAGAAGAATTGGACCCAGCCTTGATCGACGGCGTTCGCCGAATCTCGCCTAATCCACGAGTCGCGAGCGGTTTGGGCGTAATTCCCCGCGTCGTCGCCGGGGGGCGTGTCATTTACGACGGTAAAATTTCACTGGAACAGGCCCATGCGCGTATTACCCAGCATTGGCGGCCTTGGCACGACCGGTTGCAGACGCTGCTGGACGAATCAGCACGTCTGTTCGGCCAGTCCGTGCTGATCGACTGCCATTCCATGCCGCATGAAGCGTTGGACAACATTACCGGCCCGCGACCCGACGTTGTGATTGGCGATCGCTTCGGTGCATCGGCCAGTCCCGCGCTGGTGGAGGAAGTTTCAGCCGCCTTGAGCGATGCGGGACTGCGCTGCGTACGCAACGCACCCTTTGCGGGCGCATATGTTACGCAGCACTACGGAAAGCCCGGCCGCCATCAGCACGCCATCCAGATCGAGGTTGACCGCGCCCTCTACATGAACGAGCAAACCTTGGAGAAGCGCGCCGATTTCGACGACCTGCGCCGCCTTATGGGCGCTGTGGCTGCCCGGATCGCCGCCGCCGGCGCAGCAGACGACCGCACTCTAGCGGCTGAATAGACAGCACTCGTTTTCCCTTCTTTCTGATGGACCTCATGACCAACTTTATCCCTGCTGACTGGGCACCCTTTGTGGCGCTGGGCTTACTGGTGTTGATGCTGGTGACCTTTATTTGGGAAAAATACCCGCCAGAGGTCACTGCCGCTGGGGCCGCCGCGCTGTTCATCGCGCTGGGGCTAGTTCCAATGGATCAGGTGTTGGGCGTCTTTTCGAACTCTGCCCCCATCACCATCGGGGCCATGTTCGTGCTGTCTGGCGCATTGGTGCGCACGGGTTTGCTGGAAGAGCTGTCAAACCGCATCATCACCCTTGCCGGACAGCGGCCCTTCATCGCTGGCGTGGCATTTGTTGCGGCGACGATGATCGGCTCTGCCTTTATGAACAACACGCCCATCGTGCTGGTCCTGATCCCGGTCGTGATCCGTCTGGCGCGCTCGCTGGGCATCGCCGAAACACGGTTGCTGATCCCGCTGTCCTATGTCGCCATTCTGGGCGGCACGCTGACGCTGGTCGGTACATCGACGAACATCCTTATCTCTGGCGTCGCAACACAGCAGGGGCTGGAGGAGTTCGGGATTTTCGAAATCATGCCCGTTGGCCTGATCGCCATCGCAACCGGTCTTACCACGCTCGCCGTGCTGGGCCCGCTACTGCTGCCCACCCGGCGCGGCAGCATGGATAACGCCGCCAAGCAGGATTCCGTCTACCTGACAGAGGTCCGCGTGACCGACGACTTTGCCAGCCTTGGGAAACCTTTGTCAGAGGTCACGGTCTTCTCTCATGCCGGGGTGCAGGTCACCGCAATCCGTCGCGGGGGCCGTTTGCGTCGTGACGGGCTGGACGAACATGAGGTCAGCGCCGGGGATGAATTCCTAATCCGCGCCACAATCTCAGAGCTGCTGACCCTGCACGCCGTCACTGGCCTTGTGACCGGTTATCGTCGCGGCGCGGCCCCCACGACCGCGAACGAGGGCGAGCTTGTGATCGCCGAGGCGATGGTCACCGGTGGGCACCGTGGCGGTAGCCAGACCCTCGATCAGATGTCGATCGGCTATCGCCACGGCATGCGTGTGCTGGGGGCGTACCGTCACGGTCACCAGATCGGCCCTGACCTGCGCAGCGCTCAGCTCCGCGCCGCTGATTCCCTCCTGCTCGAAGGCACGCAGGGCGCGTTCGAGCAGCTGTCCAGCGCTGGTGACATGATGACCGTGACCCTGTCGTCGGGCCGCGCCTATCGCCGTGGCCGTGCGCCGATAGCCTTGCTAGCCCTGCTGGCTGTCGTGGGCCTTGCGGCCCTCAACGTCGCCCCTATCGCCATCGTGTCGCTGGTCGCCGTGGCGGTAATCCTGATCCTGCGCTGCATCGATAGCGAAGAGGCGTGGGGTGCCATCGACGCCCAGATACTTGTGCTAATCTTTGCCATGCTGATCGTTGGCGTCGGCCTGCAGGAAACCGGCGCAGTCCAGCTGATCGTCGATACGCTGGCCCCTGTGCTGGATGGCTTGCCGCCGATCCTGTTGCTGGCCGCGGTCTTTGCCGTGACATCGATTCTGACGGAAATGGTGACGAACTCTGCTGTCGCTGTGATCCTGACGCCAATAGCGGTCGGGCTCGCGGCACAGGCGGGTATCGACCCCCGCCCGCTGGTCGTGGGGGTGATGTTCGGCGCATCCGCCAGCTTTGCGACCCCTATCGGGTATCAAACCAATACTCTGGTCTATGGCGCTGGGGACTACCGCTTTACGGACTTCCTCAAGGTCGGTGTGCCGATGAACCTGATCGTCGGCGCGGCCTCTGTGCTGGCAATCCCGTTGTTCTTTCCGTTCTGACTTAGGTACGCGGCCCAAGAGTTTTCGTACGAAGAATATTAACCCTAGGAAAAGTCTTCGTACGAAGACTTTTCGGCCCCTAACGCAAGGCGCGGCCCTTGATAATGGCCGCGTCGCCAAAGCGCCCCCGGATCGCATCCGCCGCCCGTTCGGCGCGGATGCGCTTGTCAGCCCCCGGGTCCAGCAGATCGGCGGTCAGGTCCGCCTCGGTCCCCGGCGTCAGTTCCGACAGTCCAACACCCAGCAGCCGATAGGTCGGGTGCGGCGCGGCGGCGTCGAACAATGCGCGGGCAGTGCGATAGATCGTATCGGCGATCTGCGTCGGATGCCGTAGCGATTGCCGCCGTGTGATCAGGCCGTGATCGCTTCGCTTCAGCTTCAGCGTCACGACACGCCCCGCAATATCCTTGGCTTTGGCCCGTGCGCTGACCTTTTCCGCCATGCGCCAGATATGCCCATCAAGGATATCTGCGTCCTTGGTGTCCTCGTGAAATGTTGTTTCATTTGACAGCCCGCGCACTGGGGTATGCGCACTAATTCGCCGCCCATCTTGCCCGCGTGCCAGCTGCCACAGTCGGTCGCCCATGCCGCCAAAACGTTCGTTCAGATCGCGCCGGTCCCAACGTAGCAGATCGTCAAAGGTCCGGATGCCGGCGCTGGCCAGACTTTCCTGCCCCACCGCGCCAATCCCCCAGATCAGCCGCACCGATTTGGTCCGCAGAAATTCTGTCGTCTCGGCCGCGCCGATCAGGGAAAAGCCGCGGGGCTTGTCCAGATCCGACGCGACCTTGGCCAGAAACTTGTTGTGGCTCAGCCCGATTGACCCGGTCAGGCCCAGTTCGTCCTTCATCCGCCGCACCAGCCGCGCCAGCATGACCGCAGGCGGCGCGCCATGCAGGCGGGCGGTGCCGGTCATGTCCAGAAATGCCTCGTCCAAGCTCAGCGGCTCGACCCCCGGGGTCAGTTCATCCATCAGCGCGCGGATCGCGCGGCTGGCTTCGACATAGGCCTCGAACCGCGGCTTGACGATCACCGCATCGGGGCACAGCTTCAGCGCTTGAAACATTGGCATCGCTGATTTGACACCCTTGATCCGCGCAACATAGCAGGCGGTTGACACCACGCCGCGCCGACCGCCGCCAATGATGACTGGCTTGTCCGCCAGCGCCGGGTTGTCGCGTTTCTCGACGCTGGCGTAGAATGCGTCGCAGTCCATATGGGCGATGGTCAGGTCGAACAGCTCCGGGTGCGACGTCACACGCGGACTGCGGCAGGCCGGGCACCGGCGCACAGTGTCAAAGGTGGTCAGGCAATCGCGGCACAGGCTGGGCATAGAATTAGAATAAGGGGTGAGGGCGATGGTAACAACGCAGGACGACACGGAAGGCGTCGGCGATTTCGACGGGGCCAAGGTGGCTCTGTTTCTGGGTGACCGCCTGATCGTCATCCGCCGCGACGATTTTCCGCATATTTCCTATCCTGACATGTGGGATTTTCCAGGCGGCGGGCGCGATCCGGGCGAGACGCCGTTTCAGACCGTCGCCCGCGAGACGCGTGAAGAGGTCGGCCTAATCCTGCCCCCAGGCGCCGTCATCTGGCAGTACCGTGCGCGGCGGGCCTCAGACGGACTTGTTATCTGGTGTTTCGTGGCTCGCTTGCCCGCTACAGCAGAGGCGGATGTCGTCTTTGGCGACGAAGGCCAGTGCTGGCGCATGGCTGATGTGACTGATGTCCTGCATTGGCCCGACGTCGCAGGCGCACTGCAGGACTGGCTTGCACTATGGCTGTCGGGGGTGGCCGCGTGCGACGCCGCACTTGCTGGAGTGTCGCACTGACGCGGCCCGGCCGCCTGGCACCTGTTGTACCGATTCCCGCCGCCCCCGCCCGTCGATTGGGGCTAGCGAGGCAGGCCCGCCAAGCGCTACACCCAGCGCGAAAGTGAAAGGGCAGACCATGGGTTATCTTCTGGGCGTCGATACCGGCGGCACCTATACCGACGCCGCCGTGCTGGACGGCGATGCAACCCGCGTGCTGGCCAAGGCCAAGGCGCTGACCAGTCGTCCCGATCTGGCTATAGGCGTCGCTGGTGCCATCGATGCCGCTATCGCCCTCGCTGATATTGCGGTCACAGATATCGACGTTGTGTCCCTGTCCACCACCCTCGCCACCAATGCGCTGGTCGAAGGGCAGGGCGGCCGCGTCGCCCTCGTTTTCATCGGCTTCGACCCCCAAGAGCTGACCCGTGCCGGCCTGCAAGACGCTCTGCGCGGCGATCCGGTCATCGCCCTGCCTGGCGGTCACACCCATGCCGGAAGTGAGGCCGCGCCTTTCGATCTAGACGCCCTACGCGACGCTTTGGTCGATCTGCCCGCCGTCACCGGCTTTGCTGTGGCCGCCAGTTTCGCCACCCGAAATCCCGCGCACGAAGTGGCCGCCGCCGATCTGATTCGCAGCGCCACTGGTTTGCCGGTCACCTGCTCTCACGAACTCTCTGCCGCGCTGGGGGGGCCAAAGCGTGCCCTGACTGCAGTCCTGAACGCCCGCCTGATCGGCTTGATCGCCGGGCTGATTTCCGCGGTAGAAGCGCATTTGGGCACAATTGGCGTCTCTGCCCGCTTGATGGTCGTGCGCGGCGATGGTGCCCTGATCCCGGCAGACATGGCCCGCGCGCGCCCGATCGAGACGATCCTCTCCGGCCCTGCCGCCTCTGTCGCAGGGGCCGCCTGGCTGACGCAGCAACAGGACGCTCTGATTTCCGATATCGGCGGCACCACGACGGATATTTGCCAGTTGCAGGGCGGCCGCCCCCGCATCGACCCGCAGGGCGCGATGGTTGGCGGCTTTCGCACCATGGTCGAAGCCGTCGCGATGCGCACCTGGGGTCTTGGCGGTGACAGCGCTGTCAGCGTAGTTGCCGGGCTTGATGGCGCGCTGCGCCTTGGCCCGCGCCGCCTGATGCCTATCGCTCTGCTGGCGCAAACTCACCCTGATCTTGTGCACGCCGCGCTTGATAAGGCGCTGGCACAAGACGGCCCGCCGCCGGACGGGGCCGAATTCGCCGTCCCCCTTTGGCGCAATCTGCCTGGCGATCTGGATAAGCGAGAGGCCACCGTCGCCGCACGTCTGACCGCTGGACCCGCGCGCATGGGCGATGTCGTCACCACGCGGCTGGACCAGCCGGCACTGATGCGGCTGGTGACGCGGGGACTGGTGATGATCGCAGGCGTCACGCCCTCCGACGCCGCCCACATGCTGAACCTGACGGACCAATGGGACGCCGCCGCAGCTGACAAGGCGCTCACGCTTTTCGCGCGCAGGCGAGGCGGCGGCGGCCAGCGGATCGCGCCGAATGCAGGCAGCCTTGCGCAAGACATCATCGCGCAGGTTACCGCGCAGACTGCCGATTGCCTGCTGCAGGCCGCCTTCGCCGACGATACCCACGACTGGAGCGAGGTGCCGCTAGAACGCCTTGCCGCGCATCCCCTGACCATGGCGGGCCTCGATCATCACAACGGGCTGATCAAAACTAAGCTGTCGCTGGGCGTGCCGGTCATCGGGCTGGGTGCCTCTGCCGCCAGCTATTACGGCGCGGTCGGGGAACGCCTTGGCACGCAGATGATCGTGCCGGACCACGCCGATGTCGCCAATGCCATAGGTGCCGTCGTGGGGCAGGTCGTCATGCAGGCCAGCGGCACCGTCACGGCCCCCGGCGCGGGCCGCTTTGTCGCGCATCTGGACGCTGGCCCGCAAACCTTCACCTCGTCCGCTGATGCAGTGACCGCGCTGGAAACCAACCTCACGGCCACGGCCACCGCCCGCGCTGTACAGGCCGGTGTCACCGACCCGCAGGTCACCGTCACTCGCGACATCAACGCCGCCATGATCGAGGGGCAGCAGATGTTCTTTGGCGCTGACCTGCGCGTGACGGCCCGCGGCCGCCCCCGCATAGCTCGGTCCTAGTTTTCTCTCGTTTTAAATATCTTGGGGCGAGTCCCGCAGGGATGGGGGCTGGCCCCCCTACGCCCTTTGCCGCTAGCATGTCTTTTCATTTCTAAACCCAAAGGCCCGCCATGATCGCTGTCATCTTCGAAGTCCTACCCCACCCGGACAAGCGCGACGCCTATCTGGCCATGGCGGCCAAGATGCGCCCACTGGTCGAACAGATCGACGGTTTCCTGTCGGTCGAACGGTTTCAGTCGCTGACCGATCCCGACAAGCTTCTTTCGATCAGCTTTTTCCGGGACGATGCCGCGCTGGAGGATTGGCGCAAGCTGACGGCCCACCGCGGCGCGCAGGCCGCGGGCAGGTCAGAGATGTTCGCCGACTACCGCATCCGCGTCTGCGGCGTGATGCGCGACTACAGCATGGAGGACCGGGCGCAGGCCCCGGACGACAGCCGCGTCCTGCACGGCTGACACAATGTCAGTACGTCACGTTCCTGTCAGGCGGATTGCAAGGATAGGGCGGCTGCGTCAGAACGTGTCAACTCGCAGGAAGTCGCACATATGCTCGACCGTACCGCCCGCCAACTGATCGACCCGCCGCTGAACCGGCTGGGCCGCGCTATGGCGGCGCAGGGCTGGACGGCGAATCGGGTTACGCTGCTGGGGCTGGCGCTGGGCCTGATCTCCGCCGTCATGATCGCATTTGGCGCGCCGTTGTTTGCACTGATACCGTTGCTGGCCAGCCGGCTGGCGGACGGTTTGGACGGCGCTATTGCGCGGGCCACCGCGCAGACCGATTTTGGCGGCTACCTCGATATTGCATGCGATTTTGCCTTTTATGCTGCCATACCGCTGGCTTTCGTGTTCCCTGATGATGCGAATGGCCCTGCGGGTGCGTTTTTGCTCGCGTCCTTCTACGTCAACGGCACCAGCTTTCTTGGCTATGCAATCCTCGCGGAAAAGCGCGGGATCACCACGCAGGCGCAGGGCATAAAATCGCTCTATTATTCAAACGGACTGCTTGAAGGAACCGAGACGATTGCCTTCTTCGTCCTGCTCTGCGTCTTTCCCGCCGCCTTCGCCCCGCTGTCTTGGGCCTTTGGTGCCCTGTGTTTCCTGACCGCTGCCTTGCGCATCCACGGCGCGTCCAAATTATTCAAATGACTCTACCATCCCACCCCGAAAGGACCGCTATGAAGTCTCTTGCCTTACTCGCCGCCATGGCCCTGCCGCTTGCCGCCCACGCGCAAACCGACCCTGCCGATTGGGATGCCGTCGCTGCCGCCGCCAAGGGACAGACCGTTTACTGGAACGCATGGGGCGGGTCGACGACGACCAACGATTTCATCGCGTGGATCGGTGACAAGGTGCAGGATGAATACGGTGTCACGCTGGAACACGTCAAACTGACCGACACCGCCGACGCAGTCACCCGCGTGCTGGCGGAAAAGCAGGCCGGCACCGACACGGACGGTGCGATCGACATGATCTGGATTAACGGCGCAAACTTTGCCGCGATGAAGGACGCGGGCCTGCTTTATGGCCCCTTCGCCGAACAACTGCCGAACTGGCAATATGTTGATGTCGACGGCAAGACCGTGCAGACCGACTTTACTGTGCCTGTTGAAGGCTTTGAATCGCCTTGGGCCATGGCGCAGGTCGTTTTCGACTATAACAGTGATGCCGTTGAACCGATGGGGTCAATGCAGGCGATCCTTGACTGGTCCACCGCCCACCCGGGCCGGTTCACCTATCCGCAGCCGCCCGATTTCCTTGGCACGACTTTCCTGAAACAGGTGTTGGTCGATACGCTGGACGACGCATTGGTGCTGCAACAGCCAGCCACCGATGAAAACTACGCCGAGGTGACCGAACCGCTTTGGGTCTACCTTGATGCGCTGACCCCAACCTTGTGGCGTCAGGGCCGCGCCTATCCCGCGTCTGGCACCGCCATGTTTCCCCTGATCGCTGATAAGGAAATCGACCTGTCGATCTCTTTCAGCCCGGGTGCGGCGACGGCGGCCATCGCCAATAACGAACTGCCTGATACCGTGCGGACTTTCGTGCTGGACAAAGGCACCATCGGCAACGCGTCCTTCGTCGCGATCCCCTACAACTCTGGCAGCCTTGAGGGCGCGATGGTCGTCGCTAACGCGCTTCTGTCTCCAGAGGCACAGGCCCGCGCCCAAGACCCGAACATCCTCGGCTACGGCACTGTGCTGGCGATGGACAAGCTGGACGCCGATCAAAAGGGCCTGTTTGACGCGCTCGACCTTGGCATCGCGACCCTGTCGCCCGCCGAATTGGGGGCAGTACAAGCAGAGCCACACTCCAGCTGGATGACCCGCATCGCAGACGATTGGGCCGCCCGCTACGGCGTGGCGCAGTAAGCTTGTCCAAGCGGTTGCAATCATTCGACCTACAGCGCCCTCCCACAATGCGGAGGGCGCTTTTGTCTGCATCCGCATCCCGCGATAGCCGCGTATGAAGAACCGCGTCCTTCCTGTCGTGCCCGCAATGACGCTTCTGGTGATGCTCGGCCCCGTGCTGGCGGGGCTTTACGGCACCTTGGTGCCCGCCTTTGGTCATCTGCCTGCGGCCGGGCTGATGGGACCAAACCTTGACGCCTTTAGCGCGCTGTTTGATTGGCCCGGCCTGCCGCGCAGCGTGATGCTGTCGCTGACTACGGGCCTTGGCACGACGGTGATCGCGCTGGCGCTGGTGATGCTGCTGGTCGCAGGATGGTCCGGCACCTGCGCGTTTCGTGCGCTTGAACGACTGCTGTCCCCTCTGCTCAGCGTCCCGCACGCCGCCGCCGCCTTTGGCCTCGCGTTCCTGATTGCGCCGTCCGGCTGGATCGCCCGGCTGCTGTCGCCCGGCCTGACCGGCTGGGTCAATCCGCCGGACTGGTTGATCGTGCAGGATTCGTTGGGGCTGACTCTGATGCTGGGGTTGGTGGTCAAGGAAATGCCGTTCCTGCTGCTGATGACCCTCGCCGCGCTTGGTCAGACCGACGCCGCCCGCGCCCGCGCCATTGCATCCGCCTTGGGCTATGGTCGCACGACGGGTTGGCTCAAAACAGTCTTTCCAAGGGTTTACGCCCAGATTCGTCTGCCGGTCTATGTCGTGCTGGCCTATGGGATGAGCGTCGTTGACGTCGCCCTGATCCTTGGCCCCAACACCCCGCCGCCGCTGTCCGTGCAGATCGTCCGCTGGATGAGCGAGCCTGATTTCACCTCTCGCCTGCTGGCAAGCTCTGCTGCCCTGTTGCAACTGGCGCTGGTTATCGGTGCCCTGCTGTTCTGGCGGCTGTCAGAAATCGCCGTTGCAGCCCTTGGCTTGCGCTGGATCGAAAGCGGCCATCGCGGTGCCTCCGACGGACCCTTGCGCATCGCCGCGCTGACCGGTGCATCCGTGGCTGCGCTGTCGGTGCTGCTAGGCCTTGCCGTATTGGCCGTCTGGTCCTTCGCTGGTTTCTGGGGATTTCCTGACGCACTGCCCGATTCGTTTACGTTAAAAACATGGATGCGCCAGTCCGCCAGCGTGTTTGATGCGCTGGGCGAAACTGCCCTGATCGCTTGCAGCGTGACGCTATTGGCGTTGATTCTGACCATTGGTTGCCTAGAGGCAGAGTATCGCCAGCGCCGCCGCCTGACACAGCGTGGACTTTGGTTGCTGTATCTACCGTTGCTGATTCCGCAGACGGCTTTTCTGCCCGGTCTGCAATCGCTTCTGCTGAACGTTGGCGCCGATATCGGGCGCGCGCCGGTGATGGTTGCGCATCTGGTCTTCGTGCTGCCTTACGTCTTCCTGTCCCTCGCCGATCCGTTCCGGGTGTGGGACACCCGCAATGCTAGCGTCGCTGCAGCCCTTGGCGCGGGGCGGGATGGGATCTTGTGGCGGGTGCGGCTGCCGATGTTGCTGCGCCCGGTGCTGACGGCGGTGGCGGTAGGTCTGTCGGTCAGCGTCGGGCAATACCTGCCCACCCTGCTGATCGGTGGTGGCCGCGTCGCGACCCTAACGACCGAGGCTGTCGCCCTCAGCTCTGGCGGTGATCGCCGGGCGATTGCAGTCTGGGGGCTGATGCAGACCGGTGCTGCTCTTGTGCCTTTTGCCTTGGCGTTGATCATTCCCGCGCTGGTGTGGCGCAACCGTAAAGGACTGAGCCATGGATAAGGGCCTGACATTGGATCGCGTCTCTGTCTTGAAGGACGGCAAGCCATTGGTGGCGCTGGATCGGCACATCGCCCCTGGCGACGTGTTAAGCGTGATGGGTCCGTCTGGCATCGGAAAATCGACACTGTTGTCCGTCGTGACCGGCACCTTGCCACCTGCATTCACCTTTACCGGACGGGTGTGGCTGGACGGGCGCGATATCACGGACGCCGCCCCACAGCGCCGGATGGTCGGCATTCTGTTTCAAGACGACCTGCTGTTCCCGCATTTGTCGGTTGGGGCAAACTTGGCCTTTGGTCTGCGTGCCGGCGGATCCCGCGCCGCGCGTCGCAGTCGGATCGAGGCGGCCTTGGCAGAGGTTGATCTGGCCGGCTTTGCGGACCGCGATCCTGCGACCCTGTCGGGCGGGCAGAAAGCGCGGGTGGCGCTGATGCGGATGCTGCTGGCAGAGCCTTGCGCCCTGCTGCTGGACGAAGCCTTTGGTCGGCTGGACACCATGCTGCGCGCGCAGGTCCGCGATCTGGTGTTTGCCCGCGCCCGCAGTCGCGCCCTGCCGGTTCTGATGGTCACCCATGACGCGCAGGACGCAGAGGCCGCTGGCGGCGAGGTTGTCACCCTAGGCACCTGACTGTGAGGAATGAGGCCGATTTTTCGACGAAAAATCGGAACAGGGGCATCACGCGGCACCTGTCAAAATTTCATTTTGAAAACCAAATGTTTCGCATGCGATACATATTATTTAAAAGAATATTTTTTTTAGACAAAGGGTTAGCGTTGCGTTGACGTGGTGTCCGCAGGGCCATGCCGCCGTCAGTTTCGGCCCGCCCGCACATGGTTTGCGTTGCAACCACTGCGCGCGGGTCATAGCAATGCTGCAACAATCTGGGAGCGATGTGGATGGACCCTCAAGTGCAATTGACCGATTTTCTGGGGCAGAACCTTGTGCTGCTGCTTTTGGCGCTGTTCATCATCATCTGCGTTTTTGCCGGCGTACGCATCGTGCCGCAGTCCGAAAAATACGTGGTCGAACGGCTGGGCCGCCTCCGGGCAGTACTTGGACCGGGCATTAATTTCATTGTGCCGTTTCTTGATCAGGTCCGGCACAAGGTCAGCATCCTTGAACGCCAGCTTCCGACGATGCAGCAGGACGCGATCACCTCTGACAACGTGCTTGTGCAGGTGGAAACCAGCGTCTTTTACCGCATCATAGAGCCTGAAAAGACAGTTTACCGAATTCGCGACGTTGACGGGGCCATTTCCACAACGGTGGCCGGTATCGTCCGGTCAGAGGTTGGGCGGATGGAGCTGGATCAGGTCCAGTCAAACCGCAGCAGCGTTATTGCCGCCGTGCGCGAGCAATTGGCGCAGCAGGTCGATGACTGGGGAATCGAGGTGACGCGCGCCGAGATTCTGGACGTGAACCTGGACGCCGCGACCCGCGCCGCGATGTTGCAGCAGTTGAACGCCGAACGTGCCCGCCGCGCGCAGGTAACAGAGGCAGAGGGCAAGAAACGCGCTGTCGAACTGCAGGCCGACGCAGACCTTTATTCCGCAGAACAAGAGGCCAAGGCGCGCCGCGTGCTGGCCGACGCAGAGGCCTATGCCACGCAGGTCGTGGCCGTCGCCATTGCGGAAAATGGGCTGGAGGCAGCGCAATATCAAGTTGCGCTGAAGCAAGTCGAGGCGATTTCCAAAATTAGCCAAGGTACCGGCCAGCAGACAATCATCCTGCCCGCCGACGCGGTCGAGGCATTTGGCAACGCCTTTCGCATGTTGAAGGGTAAGATCTGATGTTGGCGTCTGTTTGGTGGGTCTGGTTGTCCGCGGCTTTGGCACTGGCGACGCTTGAGGTGATTGTCCCGGGCTATATCTTTTTGGGCTTTGCAGTTGGCGCAGCGCTGCTGGGCCTGATCTTGCTGATCGTCCCCATCGCATCGCTGCCGATCATACTGGTGATCTTCGCTGTCCTGTCATTGGGGGCCTACCTTGCAATGCGCCGCATCTTTCGCTTGCCGGGGCAAAAACCCAAGGTCTGGGACCGCGATATTAACGACTAACCGGATCGGCCCGACACGACTGATGCTCATTACACACAAAAATGGCCCGGTGTCCGAGGAGAACACCGGGCCAGTCAGAAGGTCGCGCCCTGAGGCAATCAACTCGGGACAGAGACAGAGATTGCGGCAGCAGGCCTTCTGGAACTCAGGATCAGATGGACGACATCAGCGATGTGCCGCTATCGGACATGCGTAGGGCGTGCTTGGCCAAACCGGTGCGAACGCGGTCCATATCCATGCTGAGCGGACCGGCTACCATGCAGGGATAGCGGAATGTGCGGCCAGCGCGCTGGATGTCGACGCGCGCTTCGAAGGCGCCAGCGGTTGCGTTGTAACGGACGTCGCCAAGGTTGATCTGTGTCATTCTCTTTACTCCTAGATCAGCGGGCAGTGTTTGCCTCGTCTGTTGTGTGATCTATTGAGTTATTAACGGCACAGCTTCAAATTAGTTCCCGGCAAGGCACAATTAATGGTTTACATGCTGTTTTGGTCAGGAATTGGGGCCATCTGCTTCAGAATCGCTTGTGCGGCGGCACGCGGGTTTTGTGCCTGCCAGATTGGGCGGCCAACGACGATGTGGTCGGCTCCGTCTCGTAGGGCCAATGCCGGTGTGGCCACGCGTTTCTGATCACCCGGAGCCGCACCTTCCGGGCGCACGCCAGGGGTGACGATCAGGCGGCCGTTCGATTCTGGCAGGGCGCGAATCGCTGCCGACTCTTGCGGGGATGCGATTACGCCATCGGCACCGGCGTCAAAGGCGCGGCCAGCCCGCTCGACCACCAGATCGGGAATCGCGCCATCGCGGATCAGCGAGGCATCCAGGTCGGCCCGGTCAAGGGAGGTCAGGATCGTGACGGCTAGGATTTTCATGTTGCTGCCAGCGGCACCCGCCTTGGCGGCGCGTACGACGTGGGGGTCACCGTGGACGGTCAGAAAATCGATGTCGAATTGGGTGAAGCCGCGCACCGCAGCCTCTACCGTGGCACTGATGTCAAAGAGCTTCATGTCGAGGAAGATGCGCTTGCCGTGTTCGTGCTTTAGCTCGTTCGCGAGGGCAAGCCCGCCGCCGGTCAGCATGCCAAGGCCGATCTTGTAGAAGGATACAGCGTCGCCCAGTTGCGTGGCCAGCTCCATCCCGGTAACGACGTTGGGTACATCAAGGGCAACGATCAGGCGGTCATCGGTAGCGGTCATGGGCTTTCCTTTCGCGGTTTGCCTGTGGTCTAGTCGGAAGCGGCAGCAGGGGCAATCGGAGGGGCAGGATGCGCAGCAGTCTGGAAGTATATGATCTGGCGCGTGGGCGGACGCGGGTGCTGTGGGAAACTGATGATCTGATTGAGGCGCCGAACTGGCATCCGGACGGCTGGTTGCTGGTGAACCGGGACGGGCGGCTTCTGCGGGTCCCGCTGGACGGGGGTGATATCGCGGTGATCGATACGGGCGATGCGGTGGCCTGCAATAATGACCACGGGTTCAGCCCGGATGGTGCGTGGATCTATGCGTCATCGCATGTCGATAAACTGTCGACGCTGTACCGCATCCCGGTGGCGGGCGGGGTGGCGACGCAGATCGTGCGCGATGTTCCGTCGTATTGGCACGGTGTCAGTCCTGATGGGTCCGAGATCGCCTATTGCGCGCGGCGCGGCGGGCGATACGAAATTTGCGTGCAGCAAGGCGAAGAGGTCCAGCTGACTGGGTTGCACGGGGATGAGGGGCATAATGACGGCCCCGATTACAGTGCGGATGGGGTGTGGATCTGGCTCAACTCTGACCGCAGCGGGCAGGCGCAGATTTGGCGGATGCGGCGCGATGGGTCTGATGTGCAGCGGATGGTCACCTCTGACACGGTGGACTGGTTTCCGCATCCCAGCCCGGACGGGCGACATGTGCTGTATCTGGCATACCCGAATGGCACGCTTTATCATCCGCGCGATTTGAACGTTGAGTTAAGGATTATGCCGCAGGATGGCGGCAAAAGTGAACCACTTTTGCAGCTGTTTGGTGGGCAGGGATCGATCAATGTGCCTTGCTGGGGGCCGGATGGCCGATTCGTTGCCTTTGTGCGGTATGCGCCCAGTGTGCATTGACCAACAGGGGCGATGGACCTAGTTCTGCGCCAAAGGGTTCAACCCGTCATATGACAAGGAGTTTTGCGGTGGCAGAAAAGACAGGCGGTTTCGCCTCTAACCCGTTTTTCATGATGGTCGGCCTTGGGGCTGGCGTCGCCATGGTCATCGCGCTGGCAATTGCTGTGACGCGCCCCACAACCGGAGAGGCCGTTGGTTCTGGTCCGGTCGTCGCACATGGTGCGGGCGCTGGAGAACCAGCGATGGAAGCTGCACCTGCCGAAGAAGCTGCACCTGCTGAAGCTGCACCTGCCGAAGCAGCCGCGCCTGTTGAAAAGGCACCTGCTGAAGAGGCCGCACTTGAAGCTGCTCCGGCGGAAGAGGCTGCGCCTGCGGCGACTGATGAGACTGTACCTGCCTCAAACTAAGCTAAGCGAATAATCGGCAAGGATGGCGCGTCCCGCAAAGGGCGCGCCATTTGCGTTGGGGGGGGCTGAATTTAGATACAGGATACTTGCACCAAGCGGCGCGACGTACCATCTTTTTAGTGAGGCCCGAGCAAGGGGTATGCCGCATAGCGGGTGCCGCAAACAACCGGGTGCTTTACAGGAGAGACACCATGAACTTAGAGAAATTTACAGAACGCTCGCGCGGATTCATTCAGGCCGCGCAAACCATTGCAATGCGCGAAAATCACCAGCGCTTGCTGCCCGAACACCTGCTGAAAGCCTTGATGGACGACAGCGAAGGCTTGGCGGCGAACTTGATTAGCCATGGCGGAGGCGACGCAAAGGTCGTGCGCGAGCATGTCGATGCCTCGGTAGCGCGAATCGCTAAGGTGACGGGCGACGCCGGTCAGACCTATATGGATAATGTGACCGCCAAGGTGCTGGACGAGGCTGAAACGCTGGCGACGAAAGCTGGCGACAGCTTTGTGCCGGTGGAGCGGGTTTTGACCGCGCTGGCAATTGTGAAATCCAAGGCCAAGGATGCGCTGGACGCAGGCAAGGTCACGCCGATGGCGCTGAACGCTGCGATCAATGATGTGCGCAAAGGGCGGACCGCGGACAGTGCGAGCGCCGAAGAAGGCTATGACGCGCTGAACAAATACGCCCGCGACCTGACCGAGGCCGCCCGCGAGGGCAAGATCGACCCGATCATCGGCCGCGACGAGGAAATTCGCCGCGCGATGCAGGTGTTGAGCCGCCGGACCAAGAACAACCCGGTCCTGATCGGTGAACCCGGCGTCGGTAAAACCGCGATTGCCGAGGGTCTGGCCCTGCGCATCGTAAATGGCGATGTGCCTGAATCCCTGCGCAACAAGAGACTGATGGCGCTGGATATGGGTGCGCTGATTGCGGGTGCCAAATACCGCGGCGAGTTCGAGGAGCGGCTGAAGTCGATCCTGAAGGAAATTGAGTCGGCGGCGGGAGAGGTCATCTTGTTTATCGACGAGATGCACACGCTGGTTGGCGCAGGCAAGGCAGACGGCGCGATGGACGCAGCTAACCTGATCAAGCCGGCGTTGGCGCGGGGTGAATTGCATTGCGTGGGCGCGACGACGCTGGATGAATATCGCAAGTATGTTGAAAAGGATGCGGCACTGGCCCGTCGTTTCCAGCCGATCATGGTCGAAGAGCCGACCGTCGAGGACACGATCAGTATCCTGCGCGGTATTAAAGAGAAGTATGAGCTGCACCACGGTGTGCGGATTTCAGACAGCGCCTTGGTTGCGGCGGCGACCCTGTCGCACCGCTATATTACGGACCGCTTTTTACCGGACAAGGCCATCGACCTGATGGACGAGGCTGCCAGCCGTTTGCGGATGGAAGTGGACAGCAAGCCAGAGGCTCTGGATGCGCTGGACCGTGACATCATGCAAAAGCAGATCGAGCAGGAAGCGCTGCGTAAAGAAGACGACAAAGCATCCAAGGATCGTTTGGCGAAGCTTGAGGAAGAGCTGGCCAACCTGCAGGAACGCGCGTCAGAGATGACGGCGAAGTGGCAGGCAGAGCGTGACAAGCTGGAAAGCGGTCGCAACCTGAAGGAAAAGCTGGACCGCGCGCGGGCCGAGCTGGAGATCGCGAAGCGCGAGGGCAATCTGGCGAAGGCGGGGGAGCTGTCCTATGGCGTGATCCCAGATATGGAACGTCAGTTGAGCGAAACCGAGGGCAACGAAGACCTGATGGTCGAAGAAGCTGTCCGGCCGGAGCAGATCGCCGAGGTCGTCGAGCGTTGGACGGGTATACCGATGTCCAAGATGCTGGAAGGCGAGCGCGACAAGCTGCTGCGGATGGAAGATGAACTCGGTAAGCGGGTTATCGGTCAGAAGCAGGCCGTGCGGGCTGTCGCTAATGCTGTGCGGCGTGCGCGGGCAGGTCTGAACGACGAGGGGCGGCCGCTTGGCAGCTTCCTCTTCCTTGGGCCAACCGGCGTGGGTAAGACCGAGCTGACAAAGGCGCTGGCGAGCTATCTGTTCGACGATGATAACGCTATGGTGCGGATCGACATGAGCGAATTCATGGAGAAACACGCTGTGAGCCGTCTGATCGGCGCGCCTCCGGGCTATGTTGGGTATGATGAGGGCGGTGTTCTGACCGAAGCCGTGCGGCGGCGCCCCTATCAGGTGGTGCTTTTCGACGAGGTCGAAAAGGCGCACCCGGATGTGTTCAATGTGCTGTTGCAGGTTCTGGACGACGGGGTGCTTACAGACGGGCAGGGGCGGACTGTTGATTTCAAGCAGACGCTGATCATCCTGACGTCGAACCTTGGGGCGCAGGCGCTGAGCCTGATGCCAGATGGGGCAGACCCCGCGCAGGCCAAGCGTGATGTGATGGACGCGGTGCGGGCGCACTTCCGCCCCGAGTTTCTGAACCGTCTGGACGAGACAATCATCTTTGATCGTCTCGCGCGGTCGGACATGGCCGGGATCGTCACGATCCAGATGAAGCGGCTGGAACAGCGGCTTGCGGGGCGTAATATCCACCTCGATCTGGATCAGGGCGCTTTGGATTGGTTGGCCGCAGAAGGTTACGACCCCGTGTTCGGGGCGCGGCCGCTCAAGCGGGTGATCCAGCGTGCGCTGCAGGACCAACTGGCCGAAATGATCCTGGCCGGTGATGTCCAAGATGGGGATACGATTCCGGTCAGCGCGGGGGTTGATGGGTTGATCGTTGGAGACCGGATTTCTGGCACCGAACGGCTTCGACCGGATAGTGCGGTCGTTCACTAAGGTTGATGGCGGGGGAAACCCCGCCATTTTCGTTTGCGGGTCAGGCCCCGGTCACGTGATGAAGGGGCGTTGCTGCCGCGTGCTATCTTGTCGTATCAGGGGGTGCGTCCTGCGAAAGGCCCGATCCCATTACCTTTGACATCATCATTCCGACCCTTGGCCGCGATGCGTCGCTGGTGCTGGCCGTCGGGTCCGCCGTTGCCGCTCTGCGACCTGGCGGGCGGATCGTTGTGGTGAATGACGGTGACGTCGATGTGGACGGCCTGTCGCGCAGGGAATTTCAGCCGTTGGTGCAAGATGGCCGTCTGGTCGTGATAACCAACGGCGGCGCGCACGGTGCGTCGCGCGCACGCAATCTGGGGGCCGATTTCTCCAATGCGGATCTACTTTTCTTTCTGGACGATGACGACGTGCTGGCCCCCGGCGGGCTGGACGATGCGCTGACAGCGGCAGAGCGTTACGACTACGGCTTTGCGATTGCACCACGGGGCGCGCAAAAGGATACGGATGGTGCGCCTGTCGGGATTCTGCGTGTCCGCAGCCGGTTTGCGCCCACAAGTGCGGCATTCTGGATCAAGCGAGAAGTGTTCCAGCGGCTTGGCGCGTTTCACCCGGACCTGACCGTCGGAGAAGACTTTGACTTTTGCGCGCGCCTGCTGGTGGACCGGGTGCCGGGCTGGGTGTCGTTTCGCCCCGGCGTGATCCGCGGCAATGTCACCGATGCCATGCAGACCACCAGCCTGGTCAACCGAACCGACGCGGCCGAGACTGTGCGCTGCCGACGGATGCTGATGCTGCGCAATATTGGTAGCTTTTGCTACAGCGACCGAGAGAAATACTATCTGGTCGAACAATATGTCCGCAGGGCCGTGCGTTCCGGTCTTGCGATGGATGCGCTGCGGCAGTTGCTGGGTCTGCTGCCGCAACCGATCGCGGGTTATGGTCTGCTAATCTGGGTGTCCAATATGCTGTTTGGCCGGCGCGACCCATAATTGCAGCCCCACCTGTTTAGACGCGAAGGCCCCAGCAAAACTATTTGCCGGGGCCCTGTCGTCAGACAGTCATCGTTCGCTTACATCGGCGGCAGGATGACGGCGTCGATCACGTGGATCACGCCGTTGGATGCGGCGATGTCTGCGGTGGTGACGGTGGAGTCATTCACCATTACGGTGTCGCCCACGGTAAAGGTCACGTCCTGACCTTCTACGGTTGCAGCGGTCATGCCGTCGGTCAGGTCAGCGGCCATCACGGCACCTGGGACAACGTGATAGGTCAGGATCTTGGCCAGCGCCTCGGGGTCTTGCAGCAGACCTTCGACAGTGCCTTCGGGCAGAGCGGCAAATGCTTCATCCGTTGGAGCGAACACGGTGAACGGGCCTTCGCCTTTCAACGTTTCGACCAGACCGGCGGCTTCGACGGCAGCGATGAGAGTGGTGAAGTTGCCGGCCTCAATGGCGGTGTCGACAATATCCTTGTCGGACGAGTGGGCGGCTGCGAATGCGCCGGTGCCCAGAGTGATCAGGGCGGCGGTCGTCATGAACGTACGGCGTAGCATAATAGACGTCTCCTTGTATAAATGGGTGCGCGCCGATTCTTCGCCGCACCGATCTCATATGGGCGGTGAAATCCGTTCGCCCAGTTCGAAAATTGCGGCGTTCTGTCACTGGTCGAGAGCGAATTTTAGACTAACGTCGGGTACTTAGAAATATTCCTCACGCGGATGTGACCCTTTGTGATGGGAATCTGCAGCCGAAAATGCTCCGCCGTTACAACTCACCCTCATCAACGTGAGAAACCTTTCAACGCTTTTGTGCGTATATGCATTGAGAAGTATGGAACGGAGATACCTATGGCCCACCGCTGGACGAACGATATGACCCCCGCCGACGTGACACCAAAGTCGCTGTTCATGAATCGGCGGCAATTGATTGCCGGGACGGCAGGCCTTGGGGCGATTGCTCTGGCGGGCAGCGCACAGGCGCAGGACGCGATGACGCCGAGCA
>Ga0222645_100068_pt1 | contig 65628 bp, 55 predicted proteins | sample AntAcemetagen292_FD_179881 | JGI IMG/M metagenome (GOLD analysis project Ga0222645, IMG submission 179881) | Saline water microbial communities from Ace Lake, Antarctica - #292 | ecosystem: Environmental > Aquatic > Non-marine Saline and Alkaline > Saline | place: Antarctica: Ace Lake | collected...
ACTGCATCGCATGATCGGTCTGCAAGTGCAATGGAGCTGAAAACACCATATCGCGCACACCGACGTCAAATCCAGCAAAGGTCACCAGTTGCGCTGCAGCAGCGCGCCCAAACTCCAGATGCGCGGCTCCTGGCAGAATCGCGTTGCCTGAGATCACATGGTCACTAAGCTCGGAGAGCACAGGAGCATTTGTAGGTCGCATAGATACATGCAGGACGTTTTGCTCAGCTTTTATCATCGTCCATGCGCACGGATTTTGCATGAGTTGAACGTTTTGTTTGTGCGCTTCTGCATAGTATTTTTCACTTCTGGATTCGATATTCAGGATGTCAGCTTTCTTTGCCTGTGATATTAACACCATCGAGTTTGTCCCTTGGAATGCAAACGAGTTTATGGAGACAACCAAAGGTAAGTTTTGTAATTCCTGTCGTCCTACCCCGGATCTTGGAAACAATATTTCACTTTTGCCTCCTCTCAGGGCATCTAAAACATGCGCGTTGGGTCTGATGAGATGAGAAACACCACATTGAAGAAATGATTTCAAGTCCATCATGCCTCGAATGACGCTATTTAATCCGGAAGCTGCTTCCCCGTGTCCAACACGAGACTTCTCGGCTGACATGCGTGGCGGAGCACAGGGTCCATCGAAATTGTAGTCAGCGATTGCCTTCACTACAGAGAATACCTCAATTGGATCACCTAATGCAGTTCCAGTGCCATGTGTTTGAATCTGTAATGCGTTCAACGGGCATGAGCTTTGATGGAACAAAGATGAGACGAGCGCCCATTGGGATAAACCATTTGGTGCGGTAAGACCATTTGACCTTCCATCTTGGTTCAGCTTGTTAGCCTCAACAACAAACTGTGTGTTACCAGCTTCGCCAGCGGAACATTCATGGTTGGTGTTGCAAACAATATCCAGTCCATACCCAACAAGAATATCACACGCTTCACTCCGTACATATCCATTTGCAAGAGAATCGAATGTCTTGCATCGACCATCACTCGCAAGCATGCCAGCCGCATGGAAATGCAGATTCATCTCAGGGGTAAGTATCACGTTTAGTCCACAAATGATTGCCTGTTGCGTAGAACGCAAAAGGATCGATTCTGATGCCATACTTAAGGCGACCAAAGAAGACGAGCACGCGGTGTCTATTGTCAACGCGGGTCCTTGAAAATCAAAGATATAAGCGAGTCGGCCAGCGCCGACAGATAACGATTTCCCCGTCGCTGAGTGGGCAGTGAATGACGCAACCTGAGCGTATGTCAAAATATGTTGAGAAAAGTCGACCCACGAAGCACCAAGGAAAACAGATGTGCAGCCGTGTTCAATATTTGCAGCTTCAATTGTACCTCGGCCTCCAGTGATAATGAGACCTTCTGAAACAGTTTCGAGCAGAAGGCTCTGTTGTGGATCCATGCATGCGAGTTCCCTTTCGGTGAATTGAAAGAGTCTCGCATCCATGTCATACACGTCTTTTTGTAAGAACCCGCAAAAGCGCGGAACACTCCCAAGAGCAAGGCTGTCTAACTCCCATCTTTGTGAGACGTCTACAGCATCAAGTTGAAGTACCGCAGCATGTCTTAAAGCATCGTTGGGTTCATTCAGTCTCCTCTGCTGACCAAGGATGCTGATAATTACTTTCCTAGACTTGAAGGCAGTTGTTGAAATGTCAGAAGTCGATACTGACTCTATCATTGCTGTATCCTTAACCTGAGAGCTTTTGATTCGGCGGTGGACAAATTCTTGCCCATTCCTTGCAAAAGGTTGTATGTTGTCCATTGAATGTTCTCCAAAGCTTCCATAGAAAGAATTCGCCTCATACATCGATAAGAATGCAGCTTGATGGGTAAGGTAGCCATCAAGACAAGATGAAACATCTTCAAGTTTTGTCAAGGTCAAGTTTGAGACAGAAGTTGACGAGTTGCGATCTTCGATGCAAGATCTTGCCCTTAGCAAGCACTTGACCTCGCCGAAGGAGAAGCAAAAGTTGCAGCTCAGCATAGTAACGGCATTGATAATATCATGTTCAATGCTATCATCATGAGTATACTGATGGTCACGCCAAGTATCGACGTCAATCTTGTTCGTATCGACGAAGTCCAAGAGGGAAACCATCGTCGGCAATTGGGGAGCTGAAACGTTTTAAAGTACGAAAACGGGAACACCAATGGCAAGGCAGTTGCTTTGGTCCACGTCGCACGTAAGGGTCCTGCTGGTTTGATTGGATGTTTTAATACATCTGTTTCAATAACGAAATATGTATTCAAGGATAGGACGTCTTTGTCTTCGCTGCGTCTGGTGCCGTCGGCAAATGTTGGCGTGTCCAAGATTCTTCCGTTTTTATCCGATCTCGCTGCGTCCGTCGGTCTCCATTTGAAATCCGAAAAATTATCTTGTCCTTGCTTACGCCGCTCGCGCTGGAGTAGCAGCGTGAGCTAGTAGACCGGATTATGAATAAAACTCAAGACCTTTCCTTGTAAATTACAGCAAAAAAGCGCCTTGTATTTAAAACTTGTTCACAATTTCTGTCGCTTAAACCTATCCAACGCGCCTGCCCCCTCGTCCCGTGCTCCTGCTTCTAAGTCGTGAGAAAATAAGCTCTCAGGTAGAAGTGATTGTTCTACATCTATCTCCTCGCGCACGGCGCCACCTTCTTCGCCTTCGTCTCCAATGTCTATCTCGTCAGGGTTTTCGCCATCGGCAGGACCAGTCCCTCCTCCTTCGGTGTGTGCCTTGACGAACCCTTCAATCTTGTCAGAAAGACCTCCTCGCTCTAGCTCCGCCATAGACTCTTCCAGAGCTTCGTTTTCTTGAAATTTCGGAGCCGCGGGCGCGTGCACATTTCCAGCTTCAACTGCTCGTGAGGGGAGCTCAATGGTGGCCATGTTGAAGTGCATTTGACTGAAGCTAGCACTAACCGAGCGCTTGATTCGCAACATCTCTCGGAAGGTGTCTTCGTTTCCATGCCGAACTTCGAATTGATTCCATTCTTCCCAGAAGTCGCTCTCTTGCTGAGGATTCGCAAATTGGCTTGCATGGGTATACAGACTGCGCGCACGATCAATTTCGCCAAGCTTTCTCTCAAGACGAGCATAGCGAGTGCACAACACTTTTGTCACACCATCAGGCAGACTCTGCCCGATGGCCGCTTCATAGATGTTGCGAACCTTGCTCACGCCAAAAGAATCCATAGCTCGTGAGACATAGAGCTCATACAACTCAAGTTTTTCATCATTCGGCACTTTCTTGCAGGCACGTTCGTATACGTCCATTGCACGCCGAGCGAGTCCGTGCTCTTCCTCTAATCGGGCATATTCTAAGAAGAAAGGCATCGACTCTTTCGATGGGACTGCTGCAACACAGTGTTCGAACAAGTCTCTAGCCCGCTCAAGCTTTTTTGAGCCAAACCTACCAACAAAATCCTTCAGATATGCTTGCCAGATCTCCCGGCAGTGAGGAAATTTGAAAAGGTTTATACCTCGCTCGTAGACCTTGTAACTTTCTTCAAAAAGTTTGTGCTCCTGGAGCAAAAGAGCGAAGTTGAGAATTACTTGCGGCGACGCTATGCGGAGATCTAAAACACGATTGTACACCGCTTGAGCAGAATCAAGAGAGCCAAGAGATTCCTCAAGGTCGCAATAGAATGTCCAAAGCTTCAACGACTTAAACAATTGATCCTGCACCGGCAACAGCTCGGATTTTTTTTGCCGTAAACCTGGAGAGCGCGGTGGCTCAGTAGTAGCCCGGCGCATCAGGCTGAGTGCACCCCCAAAATTTTGCTGACGCAACTCAAGCTCGCCCCACTCACACCACACAGTTGCGAGATCATCAACTGTTGAGTATGGAACACGAACAGCCTTATCGAACACAATACGTGCGTTCTCAACGTCCCCGTGGATCTCATAGAACTTTGCAAAATCGACCCACAAGGAATGTGGCTTGCCTATAGCTTTTGAGGGATCAACATTTGTTACAGCCTCTGTAAACGTCGCAACTTGGCGTGCAGGATCATCTTCAAATAGAGAAATGCGTTTTCGCCACTCGTGTACGTTGTGAGGATTTTGACGTAACATTACCGAGGAAAGTAACTCGGGTCTTCGGCTCATGAGAAACTCGAGACGTGCCAGACGGAGATCGAGATCGTCACCGGAGTCTGTCAGCAAAAAGTCAGTGCCACTGTTGTTCCCGTCACTATTATTTTCTGTCTCAACATCAAGCGCACCTTCGGCTGCAGATTCCATCTTTGCACTTAGAACGCTTTCTTCGAATTGAGTGTAAGCATCAAATATCAGCGAGAAATCACGCACAGTAATCACGGTCGCCAAACCCTCCTCATATACGTCGCGCGCCTTCTCAAAAAGGCCGCGACGAATGTAAAAATCAGCAAGACAGGTCCACAGTCTTCCCACCTCGTCAGTGAACTTACGAATGCCACCTCTAATCATCGAATCGATATCCAGGCAGTTGACTTCCTCTGGATGCGTAGCAACTATCTCGCAGAGCTCTAACCACATGTCGTGCTTGCTCTTTCCAGCCAGAGACTGGAATGTCTCGTCGTTTAAAAAAATTGCCAGTCTCTCTGCAACCTCGTCCCAACGACCACAGGTTTTCAGAAACTCTATGTACTCCTCGGCATGTCCTGGCTCAAATTTCAGGTATCGACGGTAGACACGACGAGCTGTGTCGACTGGTACCCCATCTTGCCGAATGAAACCCTAAATTTGTGAAGCAGAACAGAAACGATACGGTCAGAAGAATGAGGTTGAAAGGGCGCGAAGCCGTGTGAGGGCAAAAGAAAGTTGCTCTTTAAAGAACATCTTTGGCCTATACAGACCAGAAACGAATCGTGGGCAGGGGCGGTAAGTCTCAGGGCGTACTTACTAGATAGATTGTCCAAACACGATCGTGCTGAGTCACTGGAAGAGACGCAAGTGCTCGATTGCAAGTCTGCCTAACAGAAGTGACATCTTGTTGTTCAACAAGAAAGTTGAGGTAGAGCTCCCAGATCTTTGGCATCTTATGCATTGTCACCAAAGCACGCTCAAACGTGTTATTGAGGGCAGGATAGGCAGCTTCGGTAATGCGGAGATCGCGCACCGCCTCATATCGTTCTTGAAGGTACGCATACCATAACTGTTGTTGACGAAGAAGGGAACGAAAGGGAAGGGGGACAATTAATTGAGGGTTGTTGCCGGGAAGAAAAGTGTGTTCAGTTTGGAATCGGTGACGGGAGCCTCGCGACGAAGTAAGTGCTGCACCTCGCCTCGGGCAAAAGTCATGCCGACTACAGCCCATACAAAGACGATAAATGGAATGCATACCTTGTAACTCCCAGGCAAAGCATTTACTGCGCGTTCGAAGATTACGTAACGTCGCCTAGCGGTCGCATCTTTGCGCGCGTCGAGGTAACGTGACCACAGGCTGGGGAGGTTGGGGTTGCGTAACAGTTCAGCCTCAAAAATCAGATCTGGTTCCTGAGGGAGAAGATCGTCGTCTACATAGTCTATCCCAGCTTCAGACGATCCCGTCAATGGGCGGCCATCCCTTTGATGCGTCGCCATCGTCCCCAACACTGCGAACGGGGGAGCCGCCAACGAGACTTTAATTATTCGAAAAGTTTCTGTTGCTTCAAATCATTATCAGTTCGAATCGAACGACGAATCGGGAAGTAAAAATGCTCCAAAAAGAAAGTCGTCGCATTCACCCCTGCAGTCGGAGAGTGAAATGTCTTGACCAGTACCTCGTGAATGTCGAACGAGGCTAAGCTGAGGCATACCGCCTTAAACACGGTATGCGATGATCATTTCAGCTTGATGCGGTGCGTCTCCAATCCCCCTCGGAATGGAGGGATCCCCTTTCGAGATGTGTGTAAAAACGTTTGTTCTCACAAGTTTTTCCCCCACTTCTGGTTCCCAGGGCTGCCGAGAACCTCCGTCAACGAGAGGAAGAAGCTTCTACATTGATACAAAGCCGCTGGAGATCATACAACATCCTAGATAACTTCGAAAAGATGAAGAACGCCGTCCTTTCGATACAGGCGGGGTATCGCGGTCATCTTGGCCGCAAGCGAGCGATGTGCAGGGCTCACCTGGTAAGTCCTTGTTCCGTTGGCTGATTGGTTTTATGTGACTCCTGATCTGTTATTTACAAGTCACCACTGCCGTCAAGCCCTTTTTACACTCAATCCCGACTGGATCTCGTATTGGTTTTTACATATTTGTTCGATGATCCACCCTCCTCTAACCCTGTTCTTCCCTGTGCGCACAGGTGGCATCTGACGGTCGTCTCCGACATTTTCAACGAGCTGCGATTGTCCTTCAGCGGTACTGGCGCGGGCACTTCAGCAGAAAAAGAATTCACAGCTTTTATGACAGAAGGAGATACTTGCGTTCGGTGCATACTGTTGGTGAACGGTTACGGGAAAATCTGCACGTTCATCATCGCGAGTCACTCAGACGGACGGTCTTGCTTCAACAGAATCATACGTTGGGTTACTCTGAGTACGTTGATTCCATGCAGGGCAACATATCGAAGATTAAAATGCGGTGCGAACACGTCTAGTCAGTCATCACCTGTCTTGATGAACAAGCCTCCATAGGTGCGCCTGCGAAAGGATCGTTTCTAACTAAAATCAGGTGCAGGGATATTGCGAAGTCAGTCTCGGGAAAAAAAAAACAGTGATTAGTCTTTGTAATTACCTCCACAAGTGTCCAGTTCTCTGTCGGCAGGTGTTGCAAGAAAACGATGATACCCTGAAAATCCATAGCTTTCAACTTGGTAGCCCAGTTCAGCAAAAGTGCTGCGCAGAAGTATGCTATAAAGTCACCGACTTGATTGCTCTCAGCAACATACGTATCCTGAAAGCCACAAAACGTTTTCTGGTCAGTCTGAAGAAAAGTAGAACCCTGAATAGATCGCTGCTACACGCTCGAAATGAAAGCGATACGTACCCATAGGCGCGGAAAGAGATGAAACGGAATCTCGCGAAGCATGAGACAGTTTATCCAGCGGAACCCAAACTGTAAGAAGTCGATTCCCTGTGGTTTGGCAGCAGTCGATTGTGTGAGCATGGACAGGTAGGCATCTTGTGAGTAAAAGTACCAGCCAAATACTTACCTCCTGTTTCAGATGTTCATGCAAGTCTTCATCAAGGAGTTTTACAAGCTGTATCAACATACTTAGGTGTTCAGTTTACGAAAAAAGAAAGTGCACGTTGCGAAACGACAATAGACTCTGCCCGTGGCGTTACGCACCTCACTGAAATGGAAGCATATTTTCTGGACACCAGGCTGTGCGAAAGTGTAATTTTCCTGAATACAGTCGAGCACTTTGCAGAGACACCAGTAACAATCCGCTTCAGCATCGTAGAGCTCCTGGGATGTTAATGTGGTATTGTCCCACTGGTTCATATCCTCCGAACAAACATCAGACAAAAAGACTGAGACAGGAAAAAAGTGTAATCGTCAGTGATTTTATCTTCGCCCTGCCTGAAAAAAACTTGATACTTTCCCTCAAACTCACCTGACATGAACGGAATGACAAGGTCATTCATGCCCTGAACATAAGAGGTTCCAGGGTTTCGTATGGATCTGACGTAGAGAATGCGCTCAATGGACCTGAAATCGTCGAAATTCATGGCTCTTGTTAGCTAGTGTTTGGTTAGCATCAGACAAACTTAAATTGGAGTCACACTCACTTTTGAACACCGTCAACTTCACTACTTGGAAGAAATCCAAGTGCTGCGGTGCGCGGAACGTCAATCCTGATCTGGTGCAGAATTCTGAGCTCATCTTCACTCCTTTCATTGTCATCAACATTGTGATGTTCTTTTACCCAAATATGATATTCTAGACGCTTCCGAGAGAGCACCTCGACGCGGCGACCCGAACTCTGGGGCATATATCCCTGCAACAGGAAGAAGCGAGCAATGTTTAGCACCTTTGCATACACCGATCGAGCATTGTTCATATTCAATCCTTACTACTCACCAGCAATAGTTTCCAGCAGATGGATCGTCGGCCTGGTGGGCAGCCGTTCCACACTAGTTTTTGCAGTTCCTACGCTCGGATGGGGTTGGGTAGAGTTAAAAAAACAATTCCGTGAAACTGGGATCGTCCACTGCTAACACATACTCACCTGCAGATTGACTACGGGCTCAACAAGGAGCCGTTCGAATTTTTTATCGCGCGTGGCATACAAGCCGACTGCAGCAACCCTGTTGAAACCATGAAATGCCGGCACATCTTCCTTCTCTGTTGTCAATAGCACGTTGGACTTGTTTACCTGTTTTACATTTTGTTGCTCATCATCAGGCACTTGTTTTGAGCTAACTCTAAGGTATCCTGGCAGTCTGTGCCCTTGCGTGTAACTAAAAAGGTATGAGGAGGCCGGAGATTTGATGACGGTCAGTTGCTGGTTTCGCAGGATGCAAAGCTAAGCCTTTCGCAACATGTTTGGAACTGAAAAGGTAGGGCCTAGGAAGCACCTGGCCAGGAGTCGGAATCTTTCACCCTGCTCCGTTTTTGCTGGTTCCTGTTCTGTCACTTTTCTTTCTTCCTCACTGGAAGAAGAATGCACCTCAAGTCGTGTCCTTTCACTCATATACCTGCGTGCACTGTCGCAGTTGGAGTGCGTTAGCAGAGTTGTTCATTCCGCGGTACGCTATTGTGGCTTCCAGCTCCCTCTGTGCCTAGCCTTTTAGCAAGCAAGCAACAACAAATAAAACCCGCAATCCAGCCAGATTCAAAATCTGCTTTGCACGGCACTTTTTTTCCGTGTCATCGAAACGACATTCCATTCCTGCTGCGCCCAAGGGACGTGCAAGAGCAAAGATGGCAAATTGTTCAGGCCCGTTCGAGGTTGCCATGGACGTCAGCACGATCAACAGGTGCGTTCGTTCGGCTATATCATCTAGTCGCGAGTCACTTAAAGCCTCCGGGTGACTGCGAATGAAGTGGCGTTTAACGGGCGGTCTAAGTGCTTTCGGATGCGCGAACGTCTAAGTTTGTCTCAACTTACTCTCTTTAACGATCACAGGCTCTTGCAAGAGGTCGAGCAGAAAGAGGGGCGTCTTCGTCGCGAACTGTACGACACGGTTGAGAAGAAGAAGTCAATCTCTCGCAGAATGGTGCTGCACCAGGTATGTCCTCCTGAAAGCACCCAAAGAAAAAGAAGCGTAGAAAGCATCCCAAGAAATAACCCCCAAGACTCCTCACAACCACAAACGCAGTCCAACATCTCCTCTTTGGAGACTGTACGTCACCGCTCGGCTTCTCTTCTCGCGGACATCAAGGATACGAGCTTCTCTGCGAGAGCAGCAAGCGACCAGGTAAGTGTGTCACGTGGGTCCAACTGTACATCTCACTCTGTCACGCTGCGCGCCCATCTGACTTATGTATTTTTGTTGCGCACACGTAGGTTCGTCAGCTTGATACTGCTCATGGTCATGCTCAGGAAGCAATTGCGAGAGTCTCGTTGAATGCAGATGTGACAGAGTGCATGGATGGTGTCACGGTACGTTTCTATCCTCATAACGCTCACCTGGTTGACTCATATAGACATGCATTCTAATCTGTGTCATTCTCCACCACAGAGCTCTCTTGAAAGCAAGGAATACGAGGCTTCCGCAAATTTTGTGGACACCCTCGCAAAGCTACATAACTATTTGTCTCATGAAGGTATCGCTGCTTCAGAGAGTGAAAATGCTCAGTTTGTTCGAGTCCGTGATGCTGTTGCCAGAGTTGTCAGGGAAGAGCTGCATACTGCAGCATCTAAGAGCGACGTCTCGCAGGTAAATATAAAGCAATTCTTTGAGTTGCCGGAAAACCAGCCATGATACGCGCTTAAATTTCGTAGCTGTATTTGCCGTTTAGGGAAGCACTCACGAAACTAAATCACTTTGTGTCTTTCAACCTCCAGGTGTTAAGATTTGCAAAACTATTTCCCAAATTACGCTTGTCTGATGAGGGGCTAACTACAGTATGCCTGCAACTTCGTAAGGTATGTCTGGATCTGGAAACCTCGACTCCTTCGCACTCGTATTTTCTGGTGACTGATATTTTCCCTATTTTCTCTACAGCTTGTCACAGCAAACTTTGAACAAGGTGAAAGAACGTGGAATGAAGGTGAGTCCAACAAGAACTCGGTTTGAACGCAATAACCGACGTTCAAGTCTTCCGCTTCTCTCGCTACGGTCACTTTCACTCACAATAAATAATATTGGAACTCTTCCCAGGCAATGAAAGCGGCACTACTACTAGGCTTCTCGCTGGGCTCTTTGAATCCGTGGTTTCAATAGTTGACCAACATGGAGACGATCTGACTCATTCGTTCGGAGATGCTGCTGTACAAGCTGTAGTCCAGAGTCTTAATAAGGTTTGTCTTTTGAATCCCAAAAGTCCTTTCCTGGCGTCTGGCGCGCAAAGTTTTTTTTGCACAGAATTTTAACCGCTTGTTTTTTTGCGCAGGAGTGTGATATCTGTGGTGCTCAGCTGTTAAAAAGATACATCGTGCGTACATCTTTGAGTATTTTCCAAAATTCCAACCTAATTGTCACCCTATACCTGACAACTCCCTTGTTTGCCTTGCTGCATCAGGATCAGAGGAATATCTTGCAAATAGCGAAAGATGTCAGCTTACGAACCAAGAAACAAGGAGACAACAACGTCGATCCAAGGTACGTAGAAAAAATAAAGGTGCTATCTTTGAAGAGAACCGATTTTAAGGGTGATGCCGAAATGTCAAACTCACGTATTGAACTTGTTATGTCCTTACCACCCTCTCTTCCCACACACAGACTGATCGAAGAATACTTGGTACGCGGCGAATTATTTCCTTCTGCACAAATCAAAGATGAAAGAAAAAAAAAATAACATTGCGTCCTTAATTTTTTTTCACAGGAGGAAATCGTCTCGATATGCCAGGTATCGATTAAATACAACAGGTGAGTTTTCCCCACTTTACTCTCAAAAAAAATCAAAAATTTAGCCACCGCGAAAAACGAACCAATATTTATCAAAATCGTGAATCAACCGCAGGTATCTCAAAGAAAGGCTGCATTCAAAAGAAGCGTCCTTACATATTCTTCAGCAGCAAGCCACTGTTGCGGCGAAGAATTTTGACGGAGAGCACTATTTCCGCGTATTGCACGAAATGGTTGGTTTCTACATCAGGTTAGAGGTGCGACAGATGCTTGCTTCTCCCAATGAAAGACGAATCAATTCCACATGCTGTGACAGAGCAATGAACTAACTAAAATGGGAAATGCGCACAGGAGTTCTACATGTATGAAACAGTGGCAGTTGCGATCAAGATCAACGAGAGCGGCGAAACATTGACAAGTTCCGTGGTTGATGATGTGTTTTACATTTTACAGAAATGCGCAAGACGAGCGAGCGAGACAGGTGAGAACCCAGCCACGAGACCGACTTTTCAGACACCTATATTGCAGTGTTGTGTGAGATATTTCCTGCTGGGATGTCATCAATGTCTAACGAGCACGTCCTTATTCCAACAGGGTCAATTCAAGCGGTTTGCGCCTCGCTTCATCACGTCAGCAACATTCTGAGCGATCAGGTTGGTGAATTAACAAAGCTCTTCCAAAGAAATCAAGCAAGCACTTGTACATTTTTCTGATAACTAGATATGCGTCCTTCATGCAGGTGCTTTCGTTCGTGCAAGGGGAGCTTGCAAAAGTTCCCAAGGATGGTTTTACAGATATCCTGGTCAAAGATTCAAAGGTACGCATTCAACGGCCTGATGTTTTGGTGCATGCGTTTCTAATTTCTGAATTCTTCATTCTTTACAGGAGCAAGAATTCAGGCGTTCGTGGACAACGGCGGTGAACAACGCCGAAATCATTTTTGAAAACGTCAACATTCTCAACCGCGACATTCAGGTGCGCTTTCAGCGTTTACGTTTTCGTTCATTTCGTGTCATCTGTTCGCATCTGATATTGAATTCTTTTTTGCATCTGCACAGGAGCATCTCCACTTGCTGTTCGAAATACCCGGCGAATGGGAACGTATTTCACATTGCTTGAACGAAATTCAGGTGCGTCATTCCTCGCTTCTCGACCTTTCGTTTCACGTATCTTCCACACTGACGAATCATTACCACTGTCTACCAGGATACCTCCCAACCCTTCGAGCACTGTTCGCACAACTCGTTGAGAAGCTTTGCAAACAGTTCTCTTCAGTTGGTCGACGATGCCCTCACGCTTTTGTCATCGACGTCCTTCGAGCTGGATGATCAGGATCAGGAGAATCACGACAGTTTGGATTCGTGGGTCCATCATCTCTTAACTGAGGTCGACCATGTGCGTGCCTGCCTCTCTTTCTTGTTTCCCTGCTTTTTTCGTTGCTGTTCGTTGTTGTTTTTTCTTACCGCACCTTTTTTTGCGAAAGCATTTTTTTTTGTGCCCTTTGTTTTTTTTTTTTGATTTCCGCTTGAATTCGATTGATGGCCTTCTTTTTTTCTTTTTTTCTCCTTCGCTGTGCGCTCCGAACTGACTGATTTCTCTCTCTACTCAACTCCATCTCTAACTTCTTTCTCCTTTTTCTTTCGGCCAGCTCCTGCATGTTCTGAAGCCGTTGCTTGTCACGTCTTGCTTCCGTGCCTTTCTGAATGCTTTCGAAGAATCTCTTGCGCTTCGGATTGAGGTACAGACTACTGCTGAAATCCACCCGAACGACGCGCGTCTTCTTTTATTTTTTTCGCGCTCTTCCCTTTCGTCGCGTACCATTCAAATCACCTCACGTTTTGTGTCCCCATCATCCGGGCTTTTTATTTCCCTTCACTGTTAACACAATTCTCATCTTCCCGTGGCGCAGGTTGTCCTTCTCAACGAACTCCGTTTTACGCAGTTGGGGGGTCTTCTGCTAGAGCGGTCTGTTCGCAGAATCGTTTTCCACCTTTCAACTTCATTCCCTGAGGCCCCCTGTCGTGAGTTGTTCGGTCGCGTGTTGCAGATCGCAATGATGCTGAGTATGGAAAGCCCATCTGAAGTTCTCGATTATTGGAATGACCTGCTAGAGCGACTGTCAGAGATTGAGATCAAACGAGTTTTGAGTTTGCGCGCTGATTTTCGCGTTGCTGACGTGAACGCACTCGGTCGATAGCAGGCAGTTACTTTCGATTGTGCATCTTGTTAATCGAGAGAGCTGAGTAGGTCGATTAATCTCCATGGATTGACAGATGCGATACGATTTGTTTGATTTTTTTCTCTTTTTTCTTTTTCCTCTTCTGTCTGCGATCTAATCTTTGGTTCTTTGCAGCTCGCACAGAACCGCGCGCACCTGATTTCGTGCCTTCCGTTTCACCCGTTGCGAATACTTCGGTAGATATCACATGGAGTCGCGTCGACGCAGCTCTCGCGCGGTCACGGACAAACACGATCCTCAGGATCTGAAACCGATCGGGGGGGAGGGCAGCGTCGGCCCTGGCGGGTTGTCGAGTGAGGACGATGCCGAGGATATGGTGAGTACCACTGGAACGAGACGACCCAGTGACTGTGCAATGACATAGTTTCGTAGGCATGGAGATGGAGCGAGAATAACGCGAGATGCGTCGTGTTCTTGGCGTCTTCTGAAGCGCACGCTCACCGCCAGCACTTCAAGATTGCCGTTCTCTGACCTAAATTTCTCCTCCTTTTCCGTTTTGCAGGCTGGTGCCCCTGCCAGAGCCGCCCAGGGCACATCTTTAAAACGACAGGACATCCGTGTCGATCTTTCCAGATTAGAGGTACGCCCCACCCTTCCGAAGTGTATACCGCATAACTTCGTTCGTCTGTACTGACCAAACGATCCATGGTGCTTACTTAAATTAAAATACAGGCTCCCTCGCTGCGCAAATATCGTCGGACCTACAAGCTTGGAGAGGTGCAGAATGGTGGCACAAAAGAGGAGTTGATGCCTGCTGTTCTTCGCCACTGGAACCAGACGATTGTGGATGAGGATGAAACCCTAGTCGCGTTTGCTTTCGCCCTACGCAAGCAGGCCACGACAGGGCCAGGTTCCGGATATGGTGTAAATAGGACCACCGCAATGAAGCCTGGTGCACGGTCTTCTAAAGCAAACAAAGGAAAATGAAAGTCGCGTCGCGTAAACTTATGGGTCGAACCGAGAAAAAGTGGGGAAGCAATTGATAAACGATGTAATAATCAACGATGTAATAATTAACTCAATCTCACTCTCTTGCTAGCATAGCCACAGCTTTAACCTCGGTACTAGCGTGCTAGCTAGCTAGGAAGGTAAGATGCTACGACCTTTTCTTTTCTTCATCGTTTCACTAGCAAGCCGCCGCACCAGCGCCTCAACATTTTTTTCCAATATTTCTCGTTGCCGCACAGCATATAAGCTTGCAACAGCGCGCTGCAAGCTCGCTTCTCTTTCTAATCTGGTGCCAAGCCGAATACATATTTCAATGTCAGCATCGTTACTTGAGGGTATTGGCAACTGTTGAACCATGCTTCGCAGCATCGTTCGAGCCACTTTCTTGATGTTCTTACTGATGCCCCTGTTCAGCTGCAAGGTTTTGGCAGCCAACTGAAAAGTACACAAGTGTATTCCCGAAGATGCATCATGGCTTTGAGCTGAATTCTTGAACATATCCTCACTCTCGACAAAACTATCCTTCTTGCCTTCTGCCGAGGGGTAATTTCGGTCGTCAGAGCTCACTGCGCCACACGAGCTCAAATCCGTGCGGTTCGCTTGTAAAACTTCCGTCGTGTCTTCAACTTGGCGTTCAAATGAAGGATAGGTCTCGACAGCTGTCAGCCACGCAGTGCGAAGTGTTTCTACTTCAGCTTCATTTTCGGCACTGCAAACCAAAAGTGCGACGCAAAGTATTTCTGGGTTAGGTACCATCGACAGATAGTGAGAGTCACCAACTCCCATGAAACGAAGTAGCGCAAGTTTTCTTCGGCGCAGGTTCTCATCTTCATCAGCAGGCTCCAGAAGCAGCTCTACTACAGAGTGACACGAGGTAAATTTCAAGCAGTTCGCTTTTTGTGCCGTGAGTGGCATTGATGTGCTTGGCAAATTATTTTCGCCACATTCTCTCATAAGCGAACACAAAGACTCAGTTCCAATCTCCAAAAGCTGAGTTCCTTCGTCCACGCCGTCTGTTGGTTCGATTAGTAGCGTGCCGGGGTCCATTTCACACAAGCTCTTTAGTTCCAGATGCCACTTTCCCTCACACGTCGGGGGGATCATCATTTTTATATGTGTCCAAACCAGATTTGCAGCGATATCTTCGAGTGCCTTGGGGAAGAAACCGATAAAAGGTGCTAATGCGAGACATCCCGCCAGCGGGATTTCGTGTTCACGCTCGAATTGAGGGAGTCTGATCGCGTATCGTTCAACAAGTGTTCTCACCCTGGCATACAGCGAGCTCAAGTTTAATTGCGTTTGATCGCTTCGTAAGCAGACCGCTGTCTTGATTATTTCGAACTCTTTTTCGTATTCTGCGCGCAATCCAAGAGCATCTTGCCCCACAGCTGTTCCCTGAAGAATAGTTAGAACGTCTGAATTGAAAGCAGCAGCGGTAACTGGTGCGCACATTATCCAATTCACGAAAGGCGCAAAATCTTGTTCTCTGCCAACCAACGTGCTTTGCAAGAGGGTCGCTGCTAGAGCAGCTTGTTCGGCATCTTCGCCAAACTTTGAGCACAGCTCACGGAAAACATCTGACGCGACAAGGAGGGCATCAACTGGCACTCTCCCAATAAAACTTCCCTCAGCTATCAAGGAAGTAACACGTAAACCGTCTGTGAAACCAAAGCAATTTCGGATAGAGACCTCTTCAACAGCGCTGTTCTGAATACCACGCTCTGATACCCATGATATGTATGCTTGTCTTTCTTTCCAGTACAGTTCGTCAGAATCAGAAGTACTATATCTTTCAACTGACGCGCTTAAATCAGACAAGAGCGATTTGACCCGTAGACTTATTGCAGTGAGTGTCATGTTAGCAATACGAGTTTGAGACTTGCGATACACAGAACTCATTCTCGCAGCAAAGCCCTTTTGCTCATCCTCGATGCAACCACTTTCGACGGAAGTTCCACTTTTGTTTAGCCGTTTCAGTTCTCCCGTGATTAGCAAGTGCAAGGAGCGTAACGCACGTAAAGAGGTGCATAGATCATCCAAAGGCATGTGTATCGCAAGTGCTTCCTCGGGCGTCTTGCCGGAGGGAACCTCAGAACAAAGTCTGTACACAAGTGCCGGAGATGACGAGAAAATCTTAGCCGCAAGAAGAAGTGATTCAGGCAAAGGATCGTCTACCCGAAGGTAGTGGGTTAAGGTAACTCCATAATGACCCAAGAGTAAGTTACGAGTTCGACATTCACGAGCAGAGTGTGAGCTACCTTGAAGATCGCATCGGAAGGTATCAGCCTTGTTGTCCTCAGTAACAAACGCGTATCCAAGCAGCAGCTCATCGTTACCTTTCTGCCCATAGTTGTTGAATACTTCACCCCCTGCGGAGATGGCCTCATGGGAACGTATAGAAAAGGTCCCAGCTGTGCCAGCTGCGTCGTCCGTCAGCCATTCAACCCGAGCTTCAGGGGAGTGGTCGAGCATGTCTCCAAGAGGAACCAAGGCGATTGTCTTGGACTGATTCAGATAAAGTGAGAAAGCTCGACTCCATACACAGCTGCGCGCCCAGGATATCTGTTCGGCGTTTAAGGCCCTTTCCGCCAGCGCTTGTGCTCCAGCAGAATTGGAGTTCGATTTATTTTGCCGCATGTGTTCGAGGAGCAACGGAGTCCAAACCTCGATTTCCTGTCGAAGAGCATCGCGATGTTGTTTAACAGCGTGTTCTAAACGCGTACCTTCAAGGTGACGAAGTTCAAGGTCCGACCAGCTCAGAGGCACGGGAACATGAGCTGGTAATGCGTTGATGTACGGGGCAAACTTTGAAGCAACACCGCGCTCTCGTTCCAGTGCAAGAAACAGAGTAAGGATTATTCTATCGTCAACACCGGGTTCCGCGGAGAGCGAAGTAAAAGCAGGACCGTAGACGCAATCCGTCTTTGCTGAATCAGGGTGTAACAAGCAAGAGGTTGGGATGGAGAATATCGTGTCGCCACCTACAATTCCACAAATCGTAGACTTGGCCACCAGTTTCCTCGCGCATGATTCATGAGCGAACTCAAGTTGCGCAGAGCCTCCGTTGAACTGAACCCAGGCCAATAGCTCGCGTAAAGCGAGAGTGGTTCGCGCTGAATCCTCCATGCGCATCTGACTGGTTGACTCTGAAATTTAGCGCGGGTAGGTTCTTTAGGATTGCAGTCGGCGTTATCGCTTGCCTGGGTTTTTCCAATGAAGTGTCTGTTACACCTGAAAGCGCATCTGGAGACTGGGCGGCGGCGCAGCGGCTGCTTAAAGTGGAGCGAGAGTCATCATCAGCTGACGGGAAAATTCAGCAAGATGTAAGATCAATCGGAAATAAACTTGCATAGACTAATAAGTTTGTCAAGCATCTATTCGGCAAAGCCGCCTTCTCTACCGGTCGCTCGTAAGTGAAAATCTGTCTGTCTGTGTGTCTGTCCCCTTTTTTGCGTCGCTTTTTGCGTGTAGCACTGCGAAGTCGTTACCCAAGATTGGCATCGTAGCGCCCCTGTACACGCTTGATTGTCTCGCTGAGCATTTGTTGACATGCCCGTTACCTTCCACGCGTCTTCGCTCGTTGTGTGCGTAGCACACGCTTCGTTTGTTTCGTCCTAGAAGAAACGTGACGTGTTTCGTTGAAGTCGACAAGCTAGCTGACCGTATCGCGTCTGTACGCACTCGATTGTCTCGATTAGCACATGTTCACACGGTCATGTACCTGACGATGTCCCGTTACCTTTCACGCGTGTTCGTTCGATGTCAGCGTGGCACACGCTTCGTTTGTATCGTCCTAGAAGAGACCTCGTTAAAACACTCACGCCTCTTTCGACGCTTCCGAGTGGTCTATCCTCATAAAATCCCGCCTTCAAATACCAAACTTTCACCCATAACGCTCGCGTTTCACCGACCTTACTTGAACGGCTTTGCCTCCTTCCGACCCGCAGTCACGCCCGCGCATCAGGACAGGTGGGCTATATCTGTCAATCACCAATTCAGGCTCTCACATGCAATACCGCAGAAGGTTGCGGTTGAGGTTTGTCACGAAGGACCACTGTAAGCAATGGGTGCTGGTCTGGTAGGCCTGACCATTTCTTCACCGCGAGTCGCTACGGAGACAGGAAAGACATCCCTTTTTGCCACGGCTGCAAAAAGAAAGGCCACATCAAGAAGGACGAATCTGCGAACGCACAGGCGGAATGGATCGCACAACGCAGAATGCACGGAAGGGTTAGATGTTCCCGGCGTCCCTGCGAGTTCTTCGGTGGAGGAAGACGAAGAAACGTGCAGATCGTCTCGTAACAAAGATGTAAGGCTCATGAATCGACGACAGGCGATGAGGAGAACGAGCTTTGCTTTGGGCGCTACCGTCCTCCCTTCGATGCAAGGTTTCCAGTTTTACGAAGCGTTTGCCGCGATAGACGAACCAGGAGACCACCTTGATGAATGGGTCCTGTCAGTAGGTCTCTCGACGTTGACTGTCAGGTCGGACGGCACGATGGACCTTCGGGGGAATAATGGGTCTACGTCTCCCCAGACTCTAAACGTAATATTGCCTCGCTCTGCCGGGAACACAAAGGCAAGTCTCTCGCCGGCACGTAAAACTCCTCCAGGAGCCTTACTCTCCCTGCAGTGGCCTGGAGGCACTACGCTTGTGGTGTGGGATTCGGGTGATGAAGCTGGTGATATGAGTCGTCGCTTGTTTAGTTGGGCTGCTGGTGTAGGAGAGGGGTTTCTTCTCGAACTTTCTGTTCCTTCAGACGTGGACGACGTCAATGGTAACACAGAGCAGGCGGAGATAAACGTCGACCTACAGACCGGTGGCCGATGGTACGGCGGTGCGCATCTGCTTCGACAACTATGGCCTCTGGATAGAGCACAATGGGAATTGGGTCCTATGTATCCCTTCGATCACGGGCCAAACGGGCTCGGCTCTGTGGTCGGTGCTCACTGGGTCAGCAGTCGTGGCACATTTGTCGCCGTTGACCCCGGCACTCCCATGCTTCATGTCGGACTTAACGCATCAACACAGCAACGACCACGAGACGACCCGCGATTTTTTGGTGTGGGAATTCAGCATCTCACTCAAGAAGCTTTGCCGTATGAGGACGGAGTGGCGTCACGCAACCGAAACGCTTCTGAGCGAGGAGACGGGAAGCTTAGGATTCAGGCCAGACGGACATGGCAGGACGGACACGTGTTGCATCCCTGGCAAGCGATTGGGACACCCGAATCAGAGAGAGAGCAGCGGAGGGCTTTCAATGAAGGGGAAAACGATGAAGTGACGTACGCGGGGAAACAGCCGTATACGGATGTTCTCGACGACCCGTGTGTGCTTCGCATTGCGATTGCGGCAACTTCAGATGTGCGCGCGGCTACGCTCTCTGCGCTCAAACCTCTCCAAAGTCCACAACTTCCCCCACTTGCCGTCGTTTTCAATCGCCCAACATGGACCACTTGGGCTACTTCGCACGCTGATGTAACACAAGCCGACGTTCTCGCATTAGGTAAAGCCGTAATCGACAATGGTTATCGTCCAGGCGTACTGGTACGTAATTTTATTTCCCAGATCCCAATAGTACTGTTTGCCCATACCAAGACTGACACTTTTCTTTTACAATCAGGAAATCGATGATCGGTGGCAATCACGGTACGGAGATCTCGAGTTTGACAGTGTAAAGTTCCCTGACCCAAAGGGCATGATTGTTTCACTTAAAAAAGAGGGATTTTTAGTGACTGTATGGGTGATGCCGTTCCTGCAAGAGGGTTCTGTAGCATGTGCAGAGGCACGACGACTTGGGCACCTCATCGAAGGTGGTGATCCCCCTTCAATTGCGCGTGAAATTTCTGTCGGTGGTGCTGGCGAAAGGCTGGGAAGCACTGTGAAGGTCCTAGTTGATCTTGTTGATTTTCCGCCTGGCCACTGGGACGGTGGTGGAGGAGGATGGGCGTTACAGTCTGGACAGCTTCGTTGGTGGGGAACACAGCCAGTTCGTGCAATCGATCTCACTAGTGATGCGGCAATTGCGTGGTTTGTCTCGCGTTTGAAGGCGCTGCAAGCGAGGGTTGGAATTGATGGCTTTAAAGTACGTATTGGCCTTTCACCAAATCCCAAGACTGTTTTCCCATCAAGACTGACACTTTTTTTTCAACTAGTTTGATGCGGGAGAACCTTGTTTTCTTCCACGAGGCGCGGTGACAAGCCGGCCACTCAAATACCCTGGAGAATACACCCAGTTGTGGGTGAACAAAGTGGTTTCCCAATTCAACATATCTGAGGTCCGAAGCGCCATGGGGACGACAGGGTATCGTGGGTTGGTTCGGATGGGTGATCGAGACACGGTCTGGGGTGTCGACAACGGGTTGCAGTCGCTTATTCCTGCTCTTCTCACCTCGTCAGTATTGGGCTATCCGTTCTGTTTGCCTGACATGATCGGGGGCAACGCTTACTGGGGCCAGTTTCCAGATACCGAACTTATGATTCGCTGGGCGCAGGTATCTGCTCTAATGCCGGCTGTGCAGTGGTCGATTCCTCCATGGGAAGTGAGCGATGAAGCAGCGGATGCTTGCAAAGTCGCGGACAGTATGAGGGAGGCTATCCTGTTGCCCCGGATTGACGAGCTTATTGCTGCTGCTGCTACAAATCTGACGCCCATCTGTCGACCGCTGTGGTGGCTCGATCCGCTCGACCAGGAAACATTCAACGTAGACGACCAGTTCTTGATAGGTGATGATGTGTTGGTTGCCCCGGTGGTTGTGAAAGGTGCAAGAAGTCGCAGAGTATACTTGCCAGCTGGTGTGTGGTCCGAGTACAACGGGGAAAAACACATTTTAGGATCTCGTTGGGTTGAGGTGGATGCTCCTCTGAAGAAGCTACCCGTATTTATCAGGGCCAGCGTGTGATGAGCAGTGCAACATTAAATAGGTTTAGGGTTTAGAGTAAATATATAGCGAAATGACGAGGCAAGCTCCGACGAAGTTAACCCTCAGCTAGTTTTCCAAAGTACAGAGTCATGCTTTTCTCCTTCCTGTTCACGTATTCTCGCTCCACCTTGAAAGGAACTGTCAACTCCGCTGCGAGCGACTGCAAATCCGTATTTCGTGGTAAAAAGAAGGCGACGTTTCGACACAATTTCAGCGCCATATTCAGCACTTGTATCAGAGTGAACCCTGAAACTAAAATACTACTGAGGTCAAAGGTTTCGGCGGCGCGATACTCCGGTCCACCCCAGGGTGGCGAAAGAAAAATCATGTCAATTTTCCGTGTTGAAAAGGGAGAGCACTCTTCTTTCAAAATGGCTTTGTTCATGATATTCAGGGCATCTCCATGAAGAAAACTAACAGCTGTACTTACGTTGTAAACCCTCGCGTTGTGTGAAGCCATCCTGAGACGTTCTTTGTCTGTGTCGCAAGCGAACACGTGAACATTCAAGTGGCGCGCAAATGCAATTGTGTTCCCTCCGACTCCACAAAAAGCATCAAAAATAACAAGAGGCTCGTGTCTGTTGATATCGCACAGCAGACTTTGATGATGATCGTTATGAAGCTTTTGCATACAACGCCAAGCTTGATGATGAGCTACACACTCTGGAGTGACGGAGAACCATGACTCAGTGTCGAGCTGAACACCATGGTCGAACAGAGAGAATAGTCTGCGTCTCTGCGACCAATACTTTTCATGCGGTACAGAGAGCGGCATAGAACTCCGTGCCTTTGGAGATTCAGCGGGGCGACGTACCATGGGGACGAACCCCGTACGAGGAGGTTTTGACAGACTCTCCTGTGAGCTCCTCCGATAGTAGTAAAACCTTCCTGAGCAAGGTTCGAACGACTGATGCCAGAGGTAAAATGTCGACGGAGAAAGATTCGTGTCTTTAGACGGGAAACCCTGGAGTTCTGCGCCCGCGCGTAAAGTGTGTCGATTCCATCTGCAGTTTGAAGATTCGCGTTCATCGTCCGAACGTGTCCCATGGTACGCGTCACGCAGGTGAACCTCGGTGACCGTGAACATTAAGGCAAGCTTCTCAACTGCGGAAGGAAATGTCTTAATCGTGTTGTATGTTGACCGACCGATGACTTGCTTGAGGACGGCTTTCCCGAAAAAAGATGCAGTCTGCACTGCACAACTGGATGGGTGTGGTTCATAGCCACACAGGCGAGTCGTAAACGTCGTATTCAGTGGCACCTATTTCGAAGCGACGAAATGGATTCAAGGTTCGTCGTCGCGTTCGTTGCCGGGGGAATAGCGGGGGCGTGCATTTCGTGTACTTTTTTTCATCACAGAAACGTCGAGCGCGACCTTGCCGCCGCCGCCTCTGTCATTGAGGTTGGCCTTGCAAAGACGACTTCGACGAGCAACAGACCTATGCCCATTTCCAATGATGTGCATGACGAGATTGTGACCGAGCACTTCACCCGGAACATCCAGTTCTTCGGCGCAGAGGGTCAACAACGGGTAGCGAGCGCTTTCGTCGTCGTTGTCGGCTTAGGAGGGGTTGGAAGTCACTGTGCCCACATGTTGCTTCGCTCGGGTGTCTCACGCCTGCGGCTTGTGGACTTTGACCAGGTTTCTCTTTCTTCTCTGAATCGACACGCAGTGGCAAATCGGGAAGACGTCGGTAGATCAAAAGCGGAATGTCTCGCGGCACACTTCGCTCGCATATATCCAGAAGCTTCTCTCGACGTTTGCGCAACAATGTATCAGAAGGAAGCAGAGGAAGAGCTTCTGGGAGGTGAACCGGATTTCGTGGTTGACTGTATTGACAACATCGATACCAAGGTAGAGCTTCTTGCCGCATGTGTGCGACGCAAGATTCCTGTGCTAGCATGTGGTGGTGCAGGTTCAAAATGCGACCCTACGCGCATCAGGATTGTCGACGTGGCGGAGAGTGTCGTCGACCCACTTGCACGTGCTGTCAGACATCGCCTCAAGCGGGATCACGGAATTCATGGTGGCATCCCAATAATTATTTCAACTGAAAAACAGCGATGTGACCTCGTTCCTATCGAAACTGAAGATGGAAAAAGTCTCAAAGATTACCAGGTATTACCGAATTTCAGGATAAGAACCATACCCGTGTTCGGGGCGCTGCCAGCCATCTTTGGCATGGCGTGCGCTGCCCATGTTGTCACTACACTCGCCAAACAGCCTTTTGATTCTGAACCCGTTTTCCGAATGCAGCTTAAGCAGTACGAAACGCAACTCGAGCGTCTACGTGATCGAGAGGATGACAAGGGTAGTGCGGAAGCTTGTCTTGGTGTGGATCTGCAGGATATCGTATACCTGGTAAAAGACATCTGGCATGCTAGAAGTGCGCGCGACAAGTCTTGGTCAATGAGCAAAGGGATGTGGCGAAGCACAGCGGGCTTGTGTCTCACTCGCTGGAATCCGTTGAAGCCGGCTGTGCTCGACAATCTTGTGTTTTTGACACTTGACGAGGCGGATGCGCACGACACTTTGATGGACACTGAGGGTGTTGAAGGCCTAGTCCACATGCGAGAGATCGAACCAGACTTTGTTCGTTTTGTTGAGGAGAAGTTTGATAGGGTTAGAAGGGAAATGTCCATATGATGTAGTTAGAAATATCGACACTCGCTTCCTTGTGAACAAGCAAGCAAGAAGAGTTCTTCATCTTAAATACTGAAAACTCATATATATATATATATATATAATATATACCCCAGCAAATTTCATATTTTTCATCAACAAGAAGGTCGCCGAAGCCGCCATTATTTGCTACCCGCCGACGCGAGCCGCCCAAACGGTGCCGCGCACTGGACATGCATCGCTTACGTTGCGGGTCGAGCATTTTTCGGTGAATCACTATGGGCGTACGCGAGAGTAAAAGAAGTATTCGCGAGCGCGTAGAGAAACTGAGTCCAAGCGCAGTTGCAGAGGACGACGGTGGCATCTCCCTCTTTTCTGCTTCGACGAAAAAACGGCAGCGTAGAAGCACACCTGAGAAGGAGCAGGGAGCGGACGGGAAAGAATTCGCAAAGAGTGAAGACCAGGAGATATCAGATCGCATCAAGCCTGAGCATGCGAATGGAAGTACGTTTGCTTCGGGCGAAGCCTCGTTTCGAGCGTTAGGCTTGAACCAATGGCTCAGCAGTAACGTGGTCGCCATGGGCATATCGAAGCCTACACCAGTGCAACGTGGCTGCATACCAGCGATCCTGGCGGGTCGCGACGTCATTGGTACAGCACAGACGGGAACGGGAAAAACTGCGGCATTTGCACTTCCAATATTACAACTTCTCGGCAACGATCCATATGGAGTGTTTTGTCTCTGTCTAACTCCAACACGCGAGCTTGCCGCACAGATTGCAGACCAGTTTGACGCCTTCTCTGCGGGCATGACGCTTCGCTGCCAAGTGATTGTTGGCGGAGAGGATATCAGGACCCAAGGGGCAGCCCTGGTTTCCCGTCCACATGTGGTAATTGCCACCCCTGGTCGTCTCATGGAACACTTCATGTATGATGATTCACTCGCAAAGGCGTTCGCGAAGCTCCGATGCCTTGTGCTCGACGAGGTACGTTTCCCGGTCGCTCTCCTCTCTCCTTTTGTTCAGTTCATCGCTAACTCGTCACTCCCTTCCCACAATACAATTGTACGTATGAACAGGCAGATAGGCTTCTTGATCCTGGCTTCGAAGCAGAACTTCGAATTATCATGCATAATTTACCGTCGGTGAAGCGACAGACGCTGCTTTTCTCGGCTACCATTACCCGTTCGATTTCAGCACTGCAAGAGGTAACACTGAAAAAGGCGGTGCATTTTGAAGCATTTGAAGGACTGAAGGTAGTTGAGCGATGCAAACAGGAGTACTGCTTTGTTCCAGCGAAAGTCAAAGAGGTTTATCTGGTGCATCTCATTGCCAAAGCAAAATCATGGGGCGTGCGATCGATGATCATCTTCGTCGGTACCATCCATACGTGTCAGCTGCTGCAGGAAACACTCTCCTTACTTGCCATTGATTCTGTCGCGTTGCACGCCTGCAAAAAGCAGCGACACCGGGTGGCCAGCCTTGCGCGCTTTAAATCAGGAGAAGTAAACATCCTCATCGCAACTGATGTTGCGTCACGTGGACTTGACATTCCTTCGGTCGATCTAGTCATTAACCACGATGTACCTGCAGTGCCCCGAAACTATGTCCACCGTGTTGGGCGCACTGCCCGCGCAGGAAGAACGGGTCGAGCGGTGACGCTTATTTCTCAGTTTGATGTCGCTCTTGTTCATCAAATCGAAGAAATCACGGGAGTGGAAATGTCGGAAGTTCCAGATCTTGCTGAAGAAGACGTCCTCAAAGATATATCTCGCGTATTTACGGCGAGACGGGGGGCAAAGATGAAGATGAGTGAGAACGGTGGTTTCGATGACCAAATGCGCGAAAGGAAAACCCGTTTGGCTTCACAAAAAAAACAGTGAAGTGAGCAGAAGAAGGGAGAGAAATTACGCAGTAGAGACGTCAATACAGAAGGGGAAATGGACGCTGCCATTACAGCTTGCGTCTTGTGAAGAATCAGAGATCACTCAACTTCGCATGGTTACAATTGTAGTTGTTGAATCTCGTGACTGCTCATCTTCACCTCATTCATTACTCTCAAAAACTTTAGTGTTGTTTTGTGATTCGCCCTCGAAAGCACTTCGACAGTCAAACCTAACCGCACGTAGAGAGGTTGCTCGACACGCAACTAGGCGTCTTCTGTGTAAAAAGAAGTGGTACAATCAGGTGACTTAGCTCTTCACCCCAGCCATGCTCAGCCTACTCACCTCCGCTTTGTCGGACCTGAGGTCAATGAACCTTCGTCAATTGTTGCTTCAGTTGGTTAGCCTCGGACTCATCGTCACCTCAGCCTTGGTGATTTGGAAGTCGCTGATGCTGGTCACAGGAAGCGACTCGCCCGTGGTGGTTGTTCTGAGTGGATCCATGGAGCCGGCATTTTATCGGGGTGACATATTATTCCTCTACCTCGCCGAGCGCGCAACTAGGGTGGGCGAGATCGTCGTCTTTAACATTAAAGGTCGCGAGATTCCGATCGTGCACAGGGTGATAAGGGCGCACGGTAATCTCAATTATGGCGGGCAGGAACTCTTGACGAAGGGTGACAACAACTATAGTGATGACACCGTGCTATACGCCGCAGGACAGGATTGGCTACTGGAAAACCAGATCATGGGCAGGGCAGCCGGCTTTCTTCCTCATGTCGGGAGAGTCACGATAATCATGAACGACTATCCCGTTGTCAAATATGTCGTCATCGGTGTGCTTGGACTTCTCGTAGTGACGAGCAGGGAGTGACATATCGCAACGTGAGCGAGGAGTGAAAGCCAAGATCGGGCGCGCTCTGGGAGATGATAAACGTGCACATGTGCATTAAAAAAAGAGTAGTCTTTATTAGTCTTTATTAGGCATTGCAAAAAACTGAAACGTCATCGTCCCTAGCTTCCGAAACACTGCTATTATCAGGTCCAGGCGCATGTGCACAGAAGAGTACACAACTTTGACGCAAGGACTGTCATATGGATAGCAGCCGTATTGTTTCGAAGAAACCGGGCGATTTCAGAGGCCATCGAAGTTCTCGTCGTGGCAAAAGATCAAAAGATTTCAGTCATTGCTCCTTCATGGAACAACCGCCGTGGTGATTAGTTCTTCAGCAGAGCTTCGATATCATCGACGATGTTAGCGTTCTCAAACTTCGGGCTGTAGCGCTTGACGGGCTCGCCGTTCTGGTCGATGAGGAACTTCTCGAAGTTCCAGGTGATGTCTGAGCGACGGACAGGAGACCACTGGATGGGCATGGTGTTGGGCTGGATCGCGTAGATGAAGTCAGAGCCAGTACCGCCGCGGTCGTCCTCAGGCGCGGGGATTGCGTTCTTAAGGTAAGTCCACAGGGGCTCTTCGGTCTCGCCATTCACGGTAGACTTCGCCATGATCTGGAACTTGGGCTTGTAGCCGTCGCCGGGGCGAACATGCTCAAGGGTGTTCAAGAGCTCAAAGTCTGAATCGTAGCACTGGTGGCCAAATTGGTTGCACGGGAAACCAAGGATAGCGAGCTTGTCGCCGTACTTCTCCGCCAGGGCATTCAGTTGAATGAAATCCCTGACGGTCGTACCTCACATGGTCGCGACATTGTTAATGAGGACGACCTTGCCCTTGAGCTGGGCGAAGTCAAACTCCGTGCCATCGACTGGGGCGCTGCGAGTCCCACCACCGAGGGTCTTGCCCTTGAAGTCGTGGAGAGACGCCTTGGCGCGGACAGAGGAGCGCTGTGCGTAGAGCCGGCGAGGGAAGAATTTGATATAACTCGTCAGTTGTTTGAACGAAATTGATTCCGCGATTTCTATATACAACAGAGCTGATCAGATCAGCCCCTGCCGTTCACGGCGAGTTGCGATCCTCGCGGCGGCGGGCAGCGATGACGTGGAAAGTTTTCGCAATCGCGGGGGAAAGTTGCCAGGGAAACGCATAATGGTTCTTTACTTGCGGTTCACGGCGAGTTGCGATCCTCGCGGCGGCGGGCAGCGATGACGTGGAAAGTTTTCGCGATCGCGGGGGAAAGTTGCCAGGGAAAACGCATAAAGGGTCTTTACCTGAGCAGTGAACTTGGCGGTACGACTGGTCAAGCTCGCGGTTCTGCCACGCGCAAATTGCGCGGGCAGCGCGGTGAGACGGCTGCAGGCCGACATCATCGTTTATGGCGAACGGATCAGACCTGCAGCTCCTCAAAAGGTTTTTACGTGTTATCCGCCAGGATTTAGTTTTTGGGGTTTATTTGCTGCTCGTTTCCCGTCTCTGTCGGCGGGTGACCACGTCACGTCCATTGGCTCGAGCACTCGACCACGTGCTGCCGGACGACTCACCCATACACCTGGAACCCAGATCTGAAAGAAGCTCGCGTTCCGCACACACGTATCGCCGCGCTAAGCTCCGGCACGATGTCCGCCTTCGCTCTCACCTCGATGTCGCAAGGGGTGACCCTCCGTGGTGCCCCCGTGATCAAGGGTTCCGCCCGCGCCTCTAAGCGCCCGGCAACTGCCACGAGCCTTCGTGGCGCGCACATGCCCACGCGCGCGTCTTTTTCCTCCGAAGGCCACACATCTGAAATGGATGCTCGCCTCATGAGCACTATCCGCGCCGGTGGCATGGTCGTGCCGCGTCAAGAGGCGGGTGACCCCTTCGGTCTGCTCCTGCGCGAACGCATCGTTTTTCTTGGCAGCCAAGTTGACGACTTCACCGCCGACGCTGTCATCAGTCAACTTCTCCTTCTCGACGCGCAGGATCCTAAGAAGGTGAGTATAACGTTCTCGAGCGCGACACGTGTAATGTTTGCCCAGCGAAGAAATGCGCCCCCGAACCTGAAGAAAAGAAAGAGTAACTGACTTTCTTTTCCCCTCCCTCTTTAAACATTGCCGACGAATGCGGTGTCGTCGTGCGCAGGATATCAAATTGTTCATTAACTCTCCCGGTGGCTCCGTGACTGCGGGTATGGGTATCTACGACGCGATGCAGATGTGTCGTGCTGACGTGAGCACGGTCTGTATGGGTCTCGCTGCTTCGATGGGTGCCTTCCTCCTCACTTCTGGCGCGCGGGGGAAGCGCCTCTCGATGCCCAACGCGCGCATCATGATCCATCAGCCTCTTGGTGGGGCCTCTGGTCAAGCTGTCGACATCGAAATTCAGGCGAAGGAGATCATGTATCACAAGGCAAACCTGAACCGCCTCATGGCATTTCACACCGGTCAGGATGTCAAGCAGATCGACGAGGACACTGACCGCGATCGGTACATGTCTCCTCTTGAGGCGAAGAACTATGGCATCATCGACGAGATCATCGGTGGCGACGACGCCGGCCTCAAAATTGATGGTGCGCCTGCCGAGTTCCTCAAAACCAAGGCATCATACATTGCCTGGGGTGACGACCTTGCATAAGCGAAGATCTGCTGAGAGTGATGGCGAAGGCAGCACGGAGCAAGCAAGAATTCTTTTATTTCACTCACACACCAACAAAAAGAGTTCTGGCAAAGCAGTTAAAAAGATGATCCGCTTACAAGCGACGTAAGCTCTTCTTCTTGTCCATCTTCTTTTCGTTTTTAGCCTTCTTCGTAGCAGGATTTTCTGCGGTGCTACTAGAACCCTCTGCGCCGCCAACTTCACTCGCCGACAAGCCTCTGCAGGGCTTCGCATGAATTCCTGTGAACATCTTTGCTCGCCGAAAGTACTCGTCGTAATCCTCAAGCATGAGTTTTGCTGCCTCTTCATTGAGTGCCGACTCGGGAAACGGCTCGATAAGAAGACAGCGGATGACCATTAACACATGCCGAATGCCATGGGAAGGCTGCCAATCCTTTTTCAGAGTGTTGACACATATCTCACCACTCGGCTGACGGATGTTCGGATGAAAGATCTTTGTGAGAAAAAACCCTGCGCGTTGGAACACGTTTTTGCGGTCAGCGCTGACCCAGTGAAGTATTAGTTGCCTCTCCGAAGAAGAAAGGGATTCCTTAATGCATCGCGAGCGGGGATTAACGAGGCATATCATTTGAAGTGTAGCGTACCTTTCGGCGCAGTATGAGGGTAGTCTGAAGGAAGTACAAGCCTCATCTTGAAGACGCCACCTTGAAAGGGCGTGTCAACTGCGAAGGATAACGGAATGTGTTAGTTCACCTGTGCAGAGCAAACCGTCGAAGGAATTTGGGAGGAAACGGGAAAATGACAACATAGTCAACCGTACCAGGACCGTCAACCTCAGCATGCACATCTGCGACGTTTTCTTCGTTCATCACCACCTGCACGTCGGGCGTTGTGCAAAAGGAGTTTGGGACTGTGTCAGCTTGGGGAAAAACTCGTGCCGTGCCTGAAAATAGCCAGTGGGAGACGAGCAGGTGGAGACAGTTAAGGGTCGCTCACATTGATGCCTTCCGCGGGATGTGATTGCAGCTCGCGAAGTTGTTTGACGATGGCATTCACAGTGTCTGGTGAGAGATTTTCGCAGTTAGTCGCCTGCGACGGGAGGAAAGACGAGTGGTGAGCCGAGTCCATTTGAGGGGAACTACGTGAGATTTCATTCGTTTGCAGAAACATACCATTGGCGGACACTCGCTTGGAATCACCTCTTAAGCACCAGATGAGGATGAAACACTGTTACTCGTACGACAATGCAATCTGCGGACAGTAACACGGCGATGTGTTGTCGACTCTGTTGACTAGTGACAGTGCAGACAGCACGTGAGAGTCCCACGCAGCACGCGCGCACCGAAATGACAGTCTCGTGTTTCGTTCGTTCGCTTGGAACGAACACTACGAGAACGAAAATGCTAAAATCGTGCTAAAATCGTGCTAAACCCAAAATTTTCGTTTTTCGGTGCTAAATCGGTGCTAATCGGAAATCCGTGATTTAGCACGTGCTAAAATCGTGCTAAAATCGTGCTAAAACGACAGATTGAAAAACACATATTTTCTCCATATGACGCCAGTCAGAAACTTTTGCTTTGTTGAATTTATTTCTTTTTTCACCACGAAAAACCTCTTGCTTGGTTGGATCAGCAGCCATCGAGCTGGGCATGGCAGAGATCTGGGGCGCAGGGGCTGCGCCCCTGACCTTACTTACCCCAATCGTCTCAAGGTTGGATCTCATGTATATTTATGTATTTCTTGACCTGTCATACCCTTGATTTGAAGTGGGACATACGTTCGCGGCTGCCTTGCAAGGAAGAGAAAGCTGCAACATTTAAGTTTGGAGGTTAATTTTCCCTCTTAGAGACCACAAGTTGAGCTTGAGACAAGTATTCGCGAGCTTGGGCGGTGCTGTTTTCTTCAGGATCTACGTAATTTAGGTTGTGGATGTTGCCTTCGATCCTCGCCCCCGCCCATGTCCCCGCCCCTGCTGTCTCGGTTCACCATTTCTGCTGGAAGTGACGCACAGTGTAAAAAGGAAGGTCTCGGTCTGAGCGCCGCCGATAGGCGATGGCGAGTTGATTGTGTTGAAATATTGGGTGGCACTACTGATATTTGCCTCGAGAATCGTTATCTACCCATGTGTTTCAACATGGCTGGCTGTGTCGCACGGGCATTTTTCATTATTCAAGCAGAAACCGTGTGCTTCTTGTTTGTTGGTACTGAGTCGAAGCGTCGCGGCGCGGTGCCGCACTCGTCCCGAGACGCACCGTAGCGCTCGTCGCAGAGCCACTTGGAAAGCTTTTGGTGAGACCTCGCATTGTGGATTATTTTTTACTTGCGAATCCTATTTCACAGGTATCTGCACAAAATGTCAACTGGTGAAAGAAGTGTCGCCGGCGCAGGTAACTGAGTCGCTGGTGGCACTTTGCGCTTTGCGGCAACCGTCGCAGAGCCTTTGTGCTTCACAGCTTGTGTGATTTTGGTATCCTTTCGTCCGGTACAGGGCTGTTTCATGTTATTTAATATGGCAAGTCGCGGATTTGACCACTCGCCCCTGCCCCCTTGGTTTATGAAAGTGGATATCGGCGGCGGCGTCGCTGTCCCGAGCTTCCGTGTTCAGAGCGACAGAAAAAGTGACCTAAACACAGACAAGATACCACTAGCGAACGCGTCGTGGATGTCGATGTGCTTGTTCACGTGTTAATACAACATATTCTTATTCTATACACTTGCTTGCTTATTTCTCTGTTGTTGTGGGTCCATGTGTATCGCCGCACATGCGGTTCACTTACGCCAGTGACTGCATTCTCAATTTTCTACCTGCTGGACGGAAACCAAAAATTTGGTACGTTTTTTTATTTACAATTGCCTGTGTGCGTGCCTGGGGGCGGTTAGTTTTGACGACGCGTGCGCTTGTTCGCGGGCTCTTCAGGCACTGCCGCGTTTACGGGAACATCTTGCCACCTGCGGGTACAGATACATCGGTTTGAGTTTAACTGTTCAGGTTCAGGAGGAGGTTGACACGCCCAGAAACTTACCCTTCAGTTGGCTGCCACACTTTGGTCCTGTAGAAATTGACTACTTTCGACAGATCCGCTTCGTTTCGGGGCAGCGGGACGTTGTGCTTGTCCGTGATCACCTGTCGGAAGAATTCGCGGGCCGGATACTCGCTTGGAACGCACTTTTTACAACCTCTACCTCCACAACCCTTCCTGCAATCTGTGCTTGAGTACAACTTGTACCACTCTTGGGGGTGAGATACACCGTTCTGGCTGTGGCAAGAATGGCACGCCCACACGTGCTCGACGTAATGTTTTAGCGACTCTTCCGGTATCCCGACACACTCGTAGTGATACCATTCTTCGCAAATGGGACACACGACCATGTTGTGGGTCCGATCCGCTCGCCCCGCCTGGCAGCCCACCTCTAGGCAGTACAACCTGATGGACTGCCCTTCTCCTGTTGCCTTCTTGCCTGTGAGGGAGGGGGGGGAGGTGGGGATGGTGTCTTCTCGTTAGTGCTGACCCGTGGCCCGTGTTTTCTTTTTGTGCCGCGATTGAAAAATCAGCAGGTAGCTAGTCGGGCAGCAAGCCAGTAAAGCAGGTGGGGGGGGTGAAAAACAAAGTGAGAAAATCGCTCTTTTTCATGCTGAATTGAAGTCTGATTGGTGAAGGAACTTATATACACTACTCTTTACAGCAGTTGCGTCGGCCTACGTGCGATATCACTCGATTATTGGTATCACTTATGTACATACCAGCCGTCAGGACCATCACGATTTTTTTCTGCTTCGTCGTATTCGCACCCCTCATGGCCGATGAAAAAGAATCCCCAATCGTGCGAGTACCTTCCTTTTCCAACACTTCCGTTGGAACAATATCTTTTTTTGTTGTTTAATTTCCAGAAATTCAACGACGCCGGTAATGGAGCTAAACAGGGGGAATTGATACATACATCATTAGGAGGGGTGGGGGTCGTACCTGGTGATGAGGCAGTTTGATCCATCCGGACACAAGTTTCTATCCCCGTGTTAGACTTGGTAGGATCACCGATTGCTTCACCATCCCCCTTCTCAGCAGCTCCGTTAGAACGAGGCAGGGGCGTACGTTGCTCACCGGGAGTCAATGGGTTGGTAGTATCCGTAACAAGCCGAGCAGGCGAATTCGGAACAGCAGCTGTCACAACAGGCGGATTCGCAACGGGTTGCACAACAGGCGGAATCGCAACAACAGGCGGCGGAACAGGCGGAATCACAACACCAGGCAGAACAGGCGGATCACCACCAGTGTTCGCGCCATCCGGCTTGTGGTGATCCAGAAACGCAGTAAACACCTTGGTGAATTTCTGGCTCACACCTTTCCACCAACCCGGATTCGGGCGAACCTGCGGAAATGACATCTTGTCAGCAGCCGTTATGAAAAAGAAACATTTTGCGAGAAGGAGGGAAAACACCTACCTTAGGGAGAACACCAAGCGCAGTGGCGGCATCCTTGGGAAGAACCCCATGGTGTTGAAGTGTGTAACTGTCGTAGTCCAACGTCGCAAGTAATGCGATGATCTGCGTTTCTACGTTCTTCGCGTTTGCCGTATCCTTATACCAAACCGGGCTTTGCGGTGTGATGGCAGCCTGAAGTTCCCCCACGACTTTGTTCCAAGCATCACTGTCGCAATCAACCTTGCCCATAGACAGGATAGCCTTGACAAGTTTCGTTGTCATGTCCTCGATAACTGGAGTAGCCCCCCTGGCCGGTGCGGTGGCGTTGTTCGCAGCCGAAGCCCTCCTGGCCTGCGCAGCCGCTTTGGTCGCTTCCTTCCTCACCTGAACTTCCTGTTCTTCACGTAAATTGGCGTTATCAAAAAGGTTGTCAGATGGGCCATCAATCTCGTTGACGCCGTCTGCAAGTCTTTCCTCTTCCTGATTCTCATCTTCAGCGACAACGTCGTCATCTCCATCGTCATCTCCATCCATCGGCGGCAAATCACCGCCATCGGACGTTTCATCGCCGCCAACATTAGCAGCAGGTAAACGAGCAGGAACAGTAACAAGAGCGCCGTCAAGCACTCGTATGGCTCTGTGTTGGCGTTCTCCGCCTTCTACAGGCGGTTGTCTTCTTAATCCCAGTAGCATTGCTCCAGAAGCGACGGGGATCGTGGGCGGTAACACGGCCTGCGAACTTTGGTTCCTTTTCTTCTGGAACGAAATGGCAGCCTCCATACTTTTTGCATCTCTTCCCTCAAGCAGCTTCAAGGCAGTCCTGGAATTCCTGATTATATCTTTGATTTTTTGGGTCCAAAAGACATAGTTAGTCGATACATCGTGGGCTCTAGGGTGCTTGGGATGGCCTTCTGCTTCAGACTGTGCATGGTGAAGATTTGCGAGTTGCATCATGTGACGCGCGAAAAGTCTTATGTTACTCTCCGGCTGATCGTTGAAAGCCATGTACGTGCCATCCAGAGGCGTGCTAGGATCATCATCATCATCATCATCAGCAGCAGCTGTCTTCAGGTGGATCAACAGAAAGCTATCGCATTTTCCTCGCAACTGAATTCCGCTTTGTGACCACAGTCCCTGCTTCTCAAAGTTAGCCTTTTTCTTCCCGCCAGCGGGAGGACTCGGCTCAGCAGCAACGGCCGCAGGTGGCGCAGAAACCTCCGCACGTTTAAAGAACATAATAAGCTCGTTCGCCGATGCCGGAAGTGTTTTGACACATTCCATGAGGTCCTCTTTGCGAATCTCAACTCGATCATCTTCGTCTTGAACGGAGAGCTCAAATGCGCCAGACGGAGCTTCACTTGTAAAGAGCGAGTTGACCTTGTCTCTACGGGCTTCAGGGGTGGAAGTATCGGCATCTGGACCATAGTACTTTACCTTCACTATACCTTCAGGGAAGTGAACACGTAACTTCATCTCGGCAGATAACGTGCGCGTATCTGCCTCGAAGTGTGGGATGCCAACAAGGCGGGAAACGTGTTCTAAAAACGCTACTAAAACTTGCAAGCAAGCAAGTGCTAATTTCAAAAATAAAGCCGAAAAATAAAGATGTCATCACTCATTTCCTTCGTTCTGGCCGACACTTTCCGTGTGCGCGACGACGACGCTTGCGAGTGATGCAAGTATGAATGAAGCGGACACGTGATGAACATACTGGAGGTTACGGGCTTTGTACGAAGTGCAACACTTGGGTGAAGAATAGAACAGCTTTTTACAAACTGCATCACAACTCGAAGTGCATTCGGAACGTTGACACGGTTGAAGCCGCAAACCCACCATATTCTCTCGGTAATAACGAAACGGAAGTTTATGACGACGAACAAAGTGACGCCGGGAGTGACAATGGGGAGCACGACGGCTTGCCAATAGACTACGAGGATGACGCAGCATATACTAACATGAACGTGGGTCAGGAAACCAGCCTTTTCGACGAGCAAACGACCGTTGAAGAAGGAGATCCTGCTCATGTTGATGTTGATGATGAAATACCTGCTTCCTGGGCTGGTGCTCAAGCACAATATGAGTCTGACGGGGAAGTCGTATCATGTGTTGAAACAGAAGTGGATATGGATATATACGGAGAGGCAGACGAAGAGGTTTTGGAAGCCGATGAAGCATACGCTGACACTTTGGCTTCAAACGGTAACTCATCACGGGATGAGTTCCTTTTCCCGAAAAAACTTGACTGTGATTATACCGTAAAAGAGGTTGCCCTGTTTGAGTTGCGGGAGAAGATGACGATGAAACTTACAGACGCGGATTTCAACACTAAACTGCGGAGCACAAAGTTCTACCTGGATAGCATTGAGCCGAACAACAACTATCCCGCAAGTGAACACGCTTGCAAGAAGATTTTGGGAATTGAAGATGTCTGGGAATCCGCGGTGCATTATTGTCCAGAGTGTTTTACAAGGTATCCTAAATTGGAGAAAAGGGAATGGCTACGAAAAAAACAGGATGTGTGCGGTACACCAGGGTGTACTGAGCTTCGATTTGAATGCCGAAAGACGACCGCGGGAGAGGTGGTGTATCCAAAGGCGTATTTCATTTACTTTGGTGTCAAGAAAGCAATTTTGGCATCTTACGCCACTGGACAACTTGCTGCTCTACGAGCACAACCAAATGCCCGAACCAGGGACGATATATGGAACGGCAAGTTAGTAAAACGCCTGAATGAAGAACATCTTGGAGGTGAACTCTTGCATGAAGAAGACGTGACGGCTGTGGATGGTTCACGAGCTAAGTTGAGAAAGTGTGGCTTGCTGGATGTTGGCTTCGACGGCGCTAAACTATGGACTCACAAGCAATACAGCATGGACTTCTTTGTTATGCGGTACTGGGATGTCCCTTTCGAAGTCCGCGGAAAGACAGCGTTCACGATGCTGCTTGGATTGTATCCTCAAAGTGTGAAGCAGGGGAAGATGCAAGACATTTTCATGGCACCATTTGTTGAAGAGATGCAGAAACTTGGAAGCGAAGGCGTTTCAGTGTACGATCCGTTCTTGAAGCAAAGTTACGTATCAAAATGGTTCTTGGGCACCGTCAGCGCTGACACCCCTGCTCGAAATGTTGTTGGAAAGTTTTATGGAGTAAGTGGATATCGAGCGGATTATCGTTCGTTGTTTCAGGGGGCTAAGTTCAGCAACATCAACAGTGACGGGACGTACTTTACAGGGTACTGTGCACCGGTGAAGCAATTCATGTTTTTCGATGATGACGAAGAGTTGTGGGCCAATGATCCACGACTGATACTGAACCACACCAAGTCACTCGATCTCGCGTCACGCGTTCAAAATGGCAAAGTGATTGACGGCGTGCTATTGAAAATGCCAGCCAATGTTGCGGGGCGACATGGGCTTCCTCCACTGGCGGAGCTGACATACTTTGACTTACATTTTGGATATCTACTCCCATGGATTCACGCTGGCCCGTGGGGAATATTGAAGAACTTCTGGAAGCACTTACTTCGGGATTACATCGGTAGAGACGCCCCACCACTCTGTATACCGAATCGCGTTCGAAAAATTATTTCCCAACGTGCTAAGTATTTGGTGTTGACATCAGATATGGGGAGACCGTACACCGATATTGTGAGGTATAAAGGCACTTGGGTGATGGAAAATTGGCTGCATTGGGCTGAGACGTTTTCTCCTGTGATTGCTCACGACGTTCTGCAAGAAAACTGCCCAGAAGCTTTTGACGCGTGGCTACATCTCCGACGAGCGTTTCTGCATTATTTGTGCTCACATGACTGGTATGATCACTTAGACGCTGGGGAAAAGGACAAAGCCCGCGTCGATGCGAAAGTCTCAATGCGCACGTATGCTGAGTTTGTAGAGTCGAAACTTGGGATAGAGTATTGCACCATCAATCTTCGATTGCTCACAGTGCACTCGTATGAGCAAGAGATTCAGACCGGCCCGATCAAACACACGTTGGAGTTCTGGGTGGAAAGGGCCATCCAGCGGTACAAGAAGTGGGTAAAGGATCGGGTGGTGCTGAAACCGGACATCTTCCTGGGGAATTGTTATCTGCTGGAATGTGCCCTCAACGTCGCCTCCGTAGAAAGAGATGTACATGAGTTGATTTCTCGTGCTCAACAGGCTGTGCAAAGGGATACACTTGACGACGATAAGCTTTACATGCACCTGGTTGGATCTGGAAAGAGAGTTGAAGTGAACGAAGCGTTCGTTGGAGATAAATTGGACTTGCTTAGAGAGTTCTTGGATGATAGCAGGCGACTTGACATTGAATCAGCCTTTGAGTTAGCAGGGGAAGTTTCGGTGCATGTATTCAAGAGAGCACAAGTCGATTTAGAGGTGTTTCATTCCACGGAGTACCTCCGGACAACATCGCGATGCTCTTACCACGTTTGTTACCAGCTCAAGGGCGACGACGCGTCCACCAAACGATTTGGACGAGTGCTGAGGTACTACAAGATGCAAGAGGGACTGGGACAAACGACATTTCGGATTTGTGAGATGGATGAATTCGAAGGAACACCAACTGAAGATGACAAGATGCTTGGTTATGACACGGTTAGCACTGCTTCGCCAGTCACAAGGTTCGTCGCGTTGGAAGACTTTAGGCGCAAAGTAATCTTGTTCGAGCCCCCAGACTGCAAAGAACGCAACGAAGCGCGCGTGCTGCAGTGCTGGACCAAGGGTCGAATCTGATTTTAGCAGCGCGCTAGCTAGCTAGCAAGCGACGCTCCCACCAGCGAGCGAGCTGCAAAACGAACGAGCGAGCGGCGAGCGAGCGATTTATTTATTAATAGCACGCGCTAAAATCGTGCTAAAACCGTGCTATTTTTTCTATATTTTTCACGCGGCGGCGCGCTCGTTCGTCGTCGCTTTCCATTATATTGTATTTATTTGCTCTCGGAATTTACAATTTTTAGCACGATTTTAGCATGCTAAATCGTTCCCTTTTTAGCACGATTTTAGCATTTTCGTTCTCGTAGTGCACTACGTGGAAGGCGAAAAACAAAAAAATGCGTGCCCTTTTCCCAGCAGAATAATGAGGTCAAAAGCAGTCAGGACAATAACTTAGTTACATTTCCGTTCAACTATTTACACCTGACGTGATCTTCTTGTTTAACTGTTCCACGTCTGCCTTGAGTTCATCAACTGTCCGTTCAGCCTCTTCAGCGCGTCTCCTGGCACGCAACTCTTCCTTCGCAAGCTCTTGCACCAAAATCTCCAACTCTCGCAGGCCGCTGGGAGCATGCAACGCACTTGACGAAAACCCTGTAACAATTTTGTCCGAACTGTTTGGGCTCTTCGCCAGCATTTTGTCTTGCCGGGCCAACTCATCCGCAAGTTCACAAACCTTCAGCTCGAGTTGTTCTTCTCTCGCGCGCAAAAGTTGCGCGACACTACGCTCGCGTTCAAGCTCAGCCCGGACATTTTTTACAGCAGTCGCACTGCGATTCGCTTCTTGCATTTTTCGCGTCAATCCGCTGCGCAACTCTTGGATTTCTGACTGTAGAGCTTCAGCGCGCCGCCTTTCTTTTTCCTCTCTCGCCGCCGTCGTCTTATTTTCGTCTTCTTTCTGCTGACACCGGAAACGCTCGTTCGCAAGTTGATGGCGTGACTTTTGGTTTCGATCAGCAAGCTCACGAACGTGTCTCCTCAAACCTACGCTTTCATCTTGAAGGGTCCTGAGCTCTGTTGTTATCTCCTCACGAGCGTGAATATGTGCTCTCGTGTCATCTTCGGCTCGAGATACAGCTACAAGCGCGCGACGTCTATCTTCCACCGCTTTCGCCGCCTCGACTGCGGACGCATCTTTCTCCTTCAGTAGGGCCTCAAGTTCGTCAGCAAACTGCTCGACACCGCCTCTGGTAGGTGTTGCGCGTGGCGTTGCAAGTGCGTCCCATGCGACTGCAACATCAGCACGCATCGTAGCAACCTCCGCACGGGCCGCCCTGGCCTCGTGTTCAGCACTTTCCCTCGCAGCGTCGAGGCGTGTTACAAGCTGAAGAAAATCGTGTGCCTTTTGTTGGCCAATAGCAAGCGTGGACTCGCGCACAGCAGTAAAAATCTCGTCCAAGACACGAGGAACCTGCTGCTTGGCGATCACGGCGGTATTTTCGAGAGAGATTGCGTGTGCAGATGTTGTTGTTGAGGCCCGCGCGAGGATGGAATCAGCCGCTGTAGGAAGCTCGTTCAAAGAAAGAAGAGATATTGACCGCACGTGTTCGCCTTCGCCAACTTTAACGTCGGCATCTGCGTCGGTTTCAGCGCTTGTCTGTCTCACGGGTTCCGCTGAAACTTCTACACAAAGGTCCGAAGATGATGAAGTAACTTGTGGTTTCGTGTTCTTACTTGTGGCACCGATGCTCAGCGACAACGCTTGCTCGAGCGCATGGTCACGTGCAGCGACAAGTTCACGTACCATAGAAGTCGCCACGGCAACTTTCTCAGAAGTGGAAATCACGGCATCCACGTCGCGGTCAGCATTCAACGCGTCACGAAGCGTCAAAATAATCGAAGAAAGCGCCCTGTTCAGGTCGTTTACTTCGACTCGGCTGTTAATTAGCTCACGTGAGAAGCTTTCCATTTTGGCGATGCCACGTATCGTCGCCTTGAGCTGCTGAAGGCTCAACGTTTTCGTCTGCATTTGACTTTTCAAAGTCTCGTCGAGAAGCCGAAGCGCTTCCGTCAGGGTATCAGCAGCGACAACATCCTCGCCATTTCGTATAGTTTCTTCCAGTTCGTTCTTCACTGTGGAGAGAGCGCTATGCATCAGGGCCGGCAAGCCCTGGTCGAAACCCCAGCTGCAAGCGCTCAGACCAGTGGGGAGAAGACGAGCGAGGCTGTTTGACGAATTTCGCGATTTTTGAACAAAAAGATTTTTACCGGGTGAGCCCAGCACGAGCAGACTCTAGAGTCCCATCGTCACATTCGACGCTGCGAAGGTGCATCCCTATGGTATAATCCGAGATACTACTGCCTGCGCACCCCTGGATGAATGAAAACTGATCAGAAGCACTGCATTCCGCGAGACCGTCATTTTGTCTTTTATTACAGGATCTCTCTTCGCTCGTTGCTTGCGAATACGATGCACACCCTCTCTCCCCGTAAAAATAAAGCTGGAGCGCCACAAAACTGAGAGACGGTCTCATCGTAGCTAGCTAGGTTAGAACAATTCCGTCAAGAATCCCACTCCTTCGTGTCATCCCACTCCTTCGAGTCAAAATCTGGCACAGACCTGTAGCTCCGCTTTTGTCCCGTTGCCTTTTCCAACTTCTTGTACTCGAGATGGATACCTTGTGCTGCTTCTCGCCAGTCTGGGAATGCAAAATTCACTGCAGCTTTCCAACCGATACCGAGATTCACACCCCAGTGGACTGAACCGTAGTCGGTAGCAATGTATTCAGAAGGTCCTTGAAGATGCCGGTACACGTGAATGCGTTTTCCTTCTTTGCTTGCCCAAGCAGAGACAGAAGCAGGATCAAGCCAGATCTTTCTCTGCTCCAAGCAATCAATAGTGTATTCTTCGCCGAGCGTTTCACGTAGATATTCGTGAAGGTGACCTATGTCTTGCCGAGGTACAGAATACCACGCTGCCCAAGTGTGGGAGCCAGGAGGCGATAAAATCACATTTGCACTGCCAAACGCATAGTCCTCTATGTGACAGCAGAACACTGATCCTGGGTTCATCAAGTAAAGCCAGGGAGAGATGATACCTGCACCCCACAGCAAACTACGACTGCTGTGTAGATTAGATTGCTCGTCAGATTCAACCGTATTTTGTGTCAGCTGCTCTCGTGGTGTGCAGCGGCGTTCACAGGTGGCAAGCAGCTTCCGTAGTATCGATCCGTCGCTGCCTGCAACAGATGCAGGCTTCCAAAGATGTACAGGTGTGGGATCATCTGAAGGTTGATGATATCCTGACCCTACGTGCGCACTCAGCGCATCAAGTGCAACAGAAGAAAGGTAAGACGTTCGCAACGGCACGCGTGAACGTAGTGTTCTTAGAAAGAGACGTTCGCGCTGTGAAGAACAAAGTTCTTGGTATGGTGCACACGAACCCTTGAACGATTTATCAACATCCAATAGCATCTGACTAAACGATACGTCGCCCAGGTTTAGGAGATTTTCTTCAGTCATTGTAACGCTCAGCTGATTGCCATGCGGAAGGGTTTGCTGTAGCAAAGCAAAGTGACCATTCAAGGATTTAACTTGTGTTTTGTTATCTTCCATCCAACGCAGGTCCAGAAGAGTACTGCACTCTCGCGACTCGTCCCAGACGTTGTCACACTTTATTTTCATGGCACCCTGGCGACGCAACGTGGCTAGCGATGCACTGTGTCCTCCTTGACCTTGCAGCACATCTTGCGGTGATGATGAACCTGCAGAAACAAATCTTCCTTCGCGAGCACCATGGAATCCGATGTTAAAGTTGTCTTCACTTATTCCCGTCCAACCAGGCTCCAGAGGGTTTATTGCTGGTCTTGGGTCCTGTATTGTCCTTGCAAATGGTTCAGATTCTGTCCCCGCACCAGCCGATGCGGCAAACATATCAGCCGATGCTTCAGCAAGCAAGTAGTCTAGAGGTTTCTGACCACTAAAAAACGCAAAACCTTTCTGCGACTCGTGTCGAGATCAACCCGAGTGTTTGACTCGAGAAGGCGTTTCTAGCTCGAGGTAAACGGTGTATGTTCAGTCAGATATGACGGAACCTATACTCCGGCTCTCACCAGCCGCGAAAGATACACCAGAAGTCGTAAAAGCGCCGCGGACGTCGATGTGATGTGACTTTAGTTCGGTTCGGGGCTTCGGGCAAAACATTATTATTACCGCGAGACGACTGTATATATATATGTTGTATGTGTTGTGATATTTTCGACAAAAGGCTCTCTCAGCTAGAAAATTAAGTAGTGGAGTCGCTCGAGGGTGAAGTGAACCGCACGTGCGGCGATAGAGAGCCAGCATCAGACAAACAAGTAAGTGTACGAATAAGAATTTTGTCGTACGTGAACAAGCACATCGACGTCCGCGACGCGTTCGCTCGTGGTATCTTGTCTGTGTTTAGGTCACTTTTTCCGTCGCTCCGAACACGGAAGCTCGGGACAGCGACGCCGCAGCCGATATCCACTTCCATAAACCAAGGGGGCAGGGGCGAGTGATCAAATCCGCGACTTGCCATATTAAATAACATGAAACAGCCCTGTACCGGACGAAAGGATACCAAAATCACACAAGCTGTGAAGCACAAGGCTCTGCGACGGTCGCCGCAAAGCGCGCAGTGACGCCAAGGACTTGGTTGCCAGCATCGGCGACACTTCTGTCACCAGTTGACATTGTGTGCAGATACCTGTGAGGGTTATAACAGAGCGCAGAGATGACCCCCCCAGATCGCAACATACATATGATCCCCAAGTAAAAAATTACCCACAAAGCGAGGTCTCACCAAAAGCTTTCCATGTGGCTCTGCGATGAGCGTTACGGTGCGTCTCGGGACTGACGGAGTGCGGCGCTGCGATGCTTCAACTTAGTTCCAACAAACAAGACGCACACGGTTTCTGCTTGAATAATCGAAAATGCCAGTGCGACACAGCCAGCCATGTTGAAACATATGGGTAGATAACGGTTCTCGAGGCACATAGCAGTAGTGCCACCCAATATTTCAACACAATCATTCGCCATCCCCTATCGGCGGCGGCGCTCAGACCGAGACCTTCCTTTTTTACACTGTGCGTCACTTCCAGCAGAAATGGTGAACCGTGACAGCAGGGGCGGTGACATGGGCGGGGGCGAGGATCGAAATCAACATCCTTGACCTTTAACTTCGTCGATCCTGAAGAAAGCAGCACCGCCTAAGCTCGCGAATACTTGTCTCAAGCTCGACACGCACGTGGTCTCCGATAGAGTGAAAATGTACCTTCATCTACTTGCAAGCAACAGCGAGGGATCGAATGTCATCACTCTCAAGTCAAGGGGATCATCGGTACAAGAAATACATAAATGATCCAATACCGCGACGATTTTGGTAAGTGGAGGTCCGGGGGAGCGCAGCCCCTGCGCCCAGGACCACTGCCATGTTCATGCTCGAAGCTAACGTAAAGCTCCTTTTTCCATTTCGACAAAATAATGTGGTGAACCATCTGTGTGTTCCACACACGCACGCGCACGCGAGAAGACGACGGTACGAGATAGAACGATATCACCAATGCTCCACGTGTAAACCGGCCATGGACGCATGTCTCCGATACCGCGGTATTCTTCCTCCAGGATTTTCCGTGCCATTGCGGGTGAAGCGACGGCAAAAAAGAGTTTATATCGCCCGATGTCAGCTCGAACGTACTACGATCCAAGGACTCGCCCCGTCGCAAAGTCAAGGAGTTCGTCCGGAGCAACAGATATTCAGCGTGTGTGTTAGGCAGGCCCCAAATCTAGGAGATGGTAACGCTCGAGCGTGGTGGACCTCGTCCACGGGAGTGTCGCTCACCCTGGTGGCGCTGGTAATAAGCTGTGCTGCTGCGTGCTTTGTTTTTATCCGGCGAAGGTTGAATACGATATCGGCAACGAAACGTGTGGTAGTCTTGGGGGGGGGGTTTGCTGGGATTACACTTGCTAGGGAACTAGCACACAAGTGCGCTGTCACCCTGATAGACGTTCGAGATTTCTTCGAGTACGTACCCGGTGTCCCTGGAGCGATAGTAGGAAGTAAACCGCTTGGTTTTGGGTCATGGGCGCTAGATAACGATTCGTCGTCCGATCAGATTGTGGCGCAGAAAAGACTTGCCCCGAGAAGGAGACTGAACCAGTTGCACCGCACGATAAAAGAAGTCACGCCCATCTCCACTCGATTCTTGCGCATCGCTCCTTCAAAGTCAGTCATAGTGCGACACGGAACTTTAGACGTTCCTCTTCAGGGAAAATCATCGTCTACGACTACGGAAACAATCAACTGGGACTATCTCGTCTTCGCTACTGGAAGTCTATATCCGTCTCCTTTGAAGCCTTCAGCATCGTACAAATCCGAGCGTGCAGAAGAAACAGCTCAGAGGTCGCAGCGAGCGCAGCGAATCGAACATTTTGCGTCTGCAGCCAGTAAAATTGCAAGGGCGAGACACGTCATGATTATTGGGGGTGGTATAGTTGGCGTCGAGCTTGCCGCAGACTTAGCAAATGCGGAGATGAGAGCTCCACGTCGAATAACGCTTGTTCACGGAGGTCCGCGATTAATGGATGACCTGCCTGTCTCTGCTGGAGAGAGGGCCACAAAATGGTTACGAAAACACGGTGTGAATGTGTTGGTTGGAGAAAAGTTTGTCCCGAATGAAACCAACGCCGACGAAACTACCAAGACGTATAAAGGTGTGCATTCAGGCACTACTATCACTCCTGATGAGGTCATCGTGGCAACTGGTGCACGACCGGCAACAGAGTTCCTCACTGAGAGAGAAATTTCAGGCACGGAACATCTGAAAGTACCTTTGGATGGAAGCGGTCGTATTCGAGTCGATCCAAAAACGTTCCGCGTGGACTGCAATGTCCACGGTGTCGTGACCGAGGATGGAAGTAGCGAGGAGCAGCCAGAAATTTATGCAATTGGTGACTGTGCGGCAAAACCCGCTGATCAGTATCTAGCATCTTACGCTCACTGGGAAGCTGAATATGTGGCGTCACGAATTCTTCGCGGCGCGGTTGCTGGGTCCTATAAGTGCCCGCCACGGCTGATTTGTGTTAGTCTTGGTCCAAATGATGGTTTGATCATCTGGGGCGACAGGATACTTCGCGGGGGTTTCTTTGCTGCGCTCTTTAAGCTCGTGATCGAATTCTGGTTTAAAAATTTTCTGCCCGCACCTTACGGTATTTTTCGACACCTTCCGAATTTCCGTGATTGAGGGACGGAGTTCTGAGCTCAGCAGTTCTGTAGTTCGTACAATAGAGTTTGTTTTGTTGTCATCTCGTCATCTTGTTAAAAAAATATGTAAAATAAAGGCTACATACAGCTTTCGTCTGTCCCTCGCTTTATTTGGATCTGCACTCTGCACGCGCACTTATTACTGTGCATTTTTCCGAAATTTGATGTAAATAACCTTGCGAGACAAAAGCAGAGCGAGCGAGGCATTAACGCGCGCGTGCCACGCCAAGGTTGACGATTGATCCATCTGGCGTATTCGGTGCGTCTATATGGCTGCTGACCTGAACATAGATGGGACAACATCGTCGTTCTGCAAAGTTCTGGACCTCACGGGCGCCGCGATAGCCTCTTCTGACGTCCCTCAGGAAGATGCTGGAAAGGACCAGGAGGTTTCCTCGAAGAGAGATGGAGTGCCCTCCATCTCCCTTCCTTCACAATCTTCAGAAGTACGACACTTCGCTATGGATATGGGGGGATCACTCGTGAAAATCGTTTATTTCTCACCAGACACCGAGAACGCTGCTGGGGCGTCCCCGTTCTCTTCTCCTCTTCTTGGAGGTGGACGGTTGCATTTTCGCAAGTTCGAGGCCTCCAAGATGGATCAGTGCCTTAAATTTATTGAACAGAAACAGCTCCACCTTGGCACCGAGGGCGGAAAAGCTGTGGTTAAGGCCACTGGAGGTGGCGCTTTCAAAAACTCAAAGCTATTCCATGACAGATTTGGCATCCAACTCCAGAAGGAAGACGAAATGAAGTGTGCTGTTGCAGGTGCAAACTTTCTGCTGCAGACTATCCTCGACGAGGCTTTCACATTTACCGAGGGCAAGAAAGACTTTGTGGTGCACAAGGATGGACTGCAAGGGGAAGACGATTTATTCCCTTATCTCCTGGTGAATATTGGTTCCGGTGTCAGCATAATCAAAGTTGACAGTGACGGTTTTGAGCGTGTGGGTGGCACAAACATTGGTGGAGGGACTTTCTGGGGCTTATGTCGTCTCCTGACTGGACTCAAAGACTTTGACCAAATGCTCGCGTGTAGTGCAGGAGGTGACAACAGCAAGGTGGACATGCTAGTCGGTGATATTTATGGTGGAAGAGATTATGCAAAAGTTGGACTCTCCAGCAATACGATCGCATCCTCCTTTGGCCAAGTTGTGATGGACGAGGGATCGCTTGAAGACTACGACAAAGCGGATATCACTCTTTCGTTGCTCCGGATGATAAGCTATAACATATCTCACATTGCCACGATGACGGCAGTGAAACATGGGCTGAAAAGAATATTCTTTGGGGGATATTTCATCCGTGGTCATGCATATACAATGAACACGATATCTTTTGCAGTAGATTACTGGAGTAAAGGCGAGCTGAAAGCAATGTTTCTCCGGCACGAGGGTTTTCTAGGTGCGCTGGGTGCTTTTCTCCAGGATGCTGACGCGCAATCTCTTTCATCCGCACCTCTGCAAGGCGCATGGATCGAGAAGTTCATTAAATGCTCCATTCCACCAATGAAGAGAGCTGCATCGCAAAATGTTTCATGTCGTGACGAAACTACTGGGGTGGGCGATTACGCAGAAGGAACACCAGTTGGATCCGGTGCAGCTTCACTTGCAGAGGCCACTCGAAAAATGGTGTTGCACGTACGGTCTATGTCAAACGACAATAATGAGTTTGCGGGCACCAGTTCGAACGATTATGATGCTTGCGAAACATCTTCAAAGAACTCTCAAGTCACGAGCTCTTCGGTGCGTACGCAAGATTCTACTCAAAATCAGCTTCTCGGTAAGGCCAGTCTTCAAGTAGGCGTGCTTCATTTAGTTCCAACTCTGAAACTGTTCCCTTTGTTGCGGTGGCCAGAACGTTACGAACCAAACATTATTGACATGTTAGAATCTCGGGAAGAACGAGAGTATTGGCTCGATATCCTACAAGGTATGAGTCCTGGTTTGGTGGAAAAAGCGGTGGCTTCTGATGCCTTGCTGAGATCAGGCACTGATAGTGTCGAAAGTGATGCCATCGAACGAGGGGAAGCGTTTCGATCAGTGTTCTCTGCTCATCTTGATCGTTTGCGAGAGGAGCCAGCCGCATACGGAAGGATCGGACTCTCGGGATTATTTGAGATGCGCGAAGAGTGCCTGCGAGCATTTGGATTCAAAGACGCCTATTTTGATGTTAAACAACAAGAAAACGCGGCAGCTCTTGCGGTTCTCCCGGATTTACTCGCAGAACTCGATGCTTTGGAGGAAGGTGAAATTCGACTGCTAGCTCTTGTTGAAGGGGTGCTCGCAGGCAATATTTTTGATTGGGGCAGTCAGAGCTGCGTTGATCTGTACAAAAATGGGACCATACTCGAGATCTACAGGAACGCTCGTTCTTCCATAGCGCGACCTTGGGCAGTCGACTGTTTTGATGAGCTGAACGAGAAAATGTCAGGGACTGACGGTCAGTCTGATAAGGGCCGTTTCGGCACTTTTCACAAATATCGCAAAGCATTGCTGTTTTGCGATAACAGCGGTGCTGATGTTGTGCTTGGGATGATTCCGTTTGCTCGAGAGCTTCTGAGGCACGGCACCGATGTTTGCCTCGTAGCAAACTCTCTACCAGCGATAAATGATATCACGGTAGATGAGTTGCGTGATGTTATCCTTCTCGCTGCTGAGAAGTGTGATATCTTGGCTGGGGCCTTGCACGCTGGCGAGGAGTCGAATGAGGGAACTTTTGGGAAACTTACGGTTTGTGCAAGCGGAAGCGGGTCACCTTGCATCGATTTCAGGCGAACATCTCAAGAGCTTTGCGAGTCAGCCGAAGGAGTAGACCTCATCGTTCTCGAGGGCATGGGCCGTGCTGTGCATACAAACTATGCTGCTCAGTTTCAGTGTGATACCCTCAAGCTTGCGATGCTGAAAAATGCGCGCCTGGCCGAGCGTCTTTTCGAAGGCAGCATCTACGACTGTATCTGCAAATTCGAAAGAAGTACCTCTCCGAATTTCAACTCTAAATCCTAAACGCCAAAACTACAGAGCACCGAGGCGGATGCAACTGGCGGCGCGGTGACGGTGACCGCGGGCGCTGGTGCTGGAACCACGACGGGCAAGGGTGGCGCTGTGTCGATCAGCGCCGGCGTCGGGGCTAAGGGTGTTGGCGGCGCAGTGACGGTGAGCAGCGGCGTAATAGGGACTGTTGTATTATTAATAGGGACTGTTGTATTATTAATAAGACCAAAGCTAATTAAATATTCTATCTCGGCGTCCGAAATCGGGTCGGGGCACGGACCTATCTGTTCACTTACCCGGTTTGTGCGCAGCTCGCAAGAGTAAACCTTCGTGCCTGAGGAAATGCGATGGAAAAAGAGGATGGACGGTTCAGTATTTTATTTTGAAGCCATGAGTTTGCTGGCGCCGGGAGTTCTTTTCGCACGGAACACCCAACGTACCCGCCGACTTGTGATGCAACACGAGGAAGTCCGAAGTGAACTGGATGAGCGGGAACCATTATGCGCGCTTCAAAATCTAAGCTTTTCCTCGACTTGATTCTGCGCTTGGAACAAAACGTCTCGATGCGATCCCACGCTGTTTGAAGCACTGACACAGGAACAGTCGTGACAATGCGGATGAAACCTGGAGCTTTGAAACAGTTCCCAGGCAAGACAAGCACAGATTCCTCTGCAAGTAGCTTCTCCGCAAACCGTACGTCTGTCGAACAATCTCGAAAAGCATTCAGATCCACCTGAATGAGGACATACATCGCTCCTTGAGGTGGTGCCACAGTCGATAAACCCTCGATCTTTGAAGCTCTCTCTGCAATAGTTGCTGCTGCGAGTTTCAAAGAACCCATGATGCCCGCCAGCCACTTTTTATCGTCGTTTAATAAGATACTGGGAACAGCTGCTTGGAGAGGAACACTGGGACCCAGAGATATCTGACAAAGACTATTTATGGCCTCGCGCACGCCTGATCCTTGCAAGTTGTTATTCACGTCGTGAACGCACACCCAACCAAGACGCCACCCGGGAACTAACCATCTCTTTGACAGGGCTCCCACCGAAAACACCGGAACACTTGTGGCAACCTCCGCAACAGGCACGAAGCGCTTATCGAATGTCATTCCAGCATATACTTCGTCAGCAATAATGGGCAGCTTGAGCTCATCCACACATCTTACGATATCTTGAAGATGTTCTCTCGAATACACCGCACCACAAGGATTAGAAGGATTGTTTATAAGCACAGCGGCTGTTGTTCCGTCTGTCAGCCGCTTGATGCTGTTGAGATCAACTTCCCAGCCTTGTTCTGGTAATAGGCTGTAAAATCGGCATACGATACCGTGTCGATGACAAATCGTCTCGTAAAGTGGAAAGCCGGGAGACGGAAGAAGTATACTGGATCCAGGCGCGGCCAAGACTGCTATGCAATGTTCTAGTGCTTCAGAGCAACCGACGGTGACAAAAACGTCATCACGACACAGAGGTGGGCGACCTTCGCAGGAGTGTGCCGCTGCTATGGCCATTCTGCAGGACGCCAAACCGGTCGAGGCAGCATATCCATTGTGATTGCCACTCGAGAAAGCACTCACAACTGCTGCAACAGCCTCTTCTGGTGGCTTTAAATGACCATATGCGGTCGGATCACCTTGTGCGAGGGATATCAACTCGAGTTCTGGATTTTCTTTGCCGACGAGATCGTCGACAATCAACCTGATAGGATTTGCTGATACCGTTAGTGCTGACGCTCGGACAGACCATGTGAATCGTCGAGCGCCGTCGTCGATACCATCAGAAGTCGCTTGCTCTTGTTGGTCGCCCATCCTAGCCTTCCACCAGCACTCGCTAAGCTCCTCGTACTGTCACCTCGATACGTCAACGCCAGCCACTTATGGAACAAAAAAAAGAACGAAAGTAACGAACCGATCGATCGATGACAAGACGTCGCTCGATCGGTCGTCCATCCGTCCGTCGTCGTCGTCGGTCTCGGAAAATTTGTAAAGGTTAAAAAAAAAGCAAGCAAGTAATTAAATTAAGCAAGTAAGACGGCGGCTTTCCCGAAAAGAGATGCAGTCTGCACTGCACACTGGATGGGTGTGGTTCATACCCACACAGGCGAGTCGTAAACGTCGTATTCAGTGGCACTTATTTCGAAGCCACGAAATGGATTCAAGGTTCGTCGTCGCGTTCGTTGCCGGGGGAATAGCGGGAGCGTGCATTTCGTGTACTTTTTTTCATCACAGAAACGTCGAGCGCGACCTTGCCGCCGCCTCTGTGTACACGTATTGACTTCTCTTACATTCAGTTCTATTCCGTTTGTTCCCAGCAGGGTGCAAGAGCAGCAGCCAAATATCGCAGCAGCCCCTTTCATTCCTGCTGGTTCTATCAAGGCGAACGCTACACCTTTTGTCCCTGGAAAGTCGAGCCCTGATATTCATCTCCCAAGTGACGATGATTTCACTCTTGGTCTCACTGGTGCTCCTATGACGCTTGGAACAGCTCCTCAAAATCCTTACCACCTGGAACACACCAATGTCGCTTCTAAGAAGGTTGGGGGAGGGCAGCAATCTTCGCTCCTACATCGTGAGCCTATTTATCCCCAATCACCTTCAGGGATGTCGGGCCAGATGCCTGTGTCTGCGCGATTCGCATCCGAGCAGCTTCATGCTGAGATGAAACATAAGTCATTTCTTGAGCAAGCGCAGATGGATCCAACGAGTGAAGGTGCCACAGACCTACCCCGGGTGCTTAATCATTACCACTCGCTGGTTCCACTTGAAGATATTAATAGAGGAGATGTCTCACTAGTGCTCGGGCTTCGTTCTGATGCGATGAAAGGTGTTAGCTCGATCGATGGTGCAGCACACGTACTTCGTCGAATCGACCACAATCATTTAGTCCCAAATTCCGAGTTAATCGCCGCAGCGAAGGAAGCAGTTGATAGGTGGGCGCCCTTTCGTGGGCATCCACATGTCGCAGCACTTTGTGGAACGTTTATGAGTGCTGATATGCGGGACACGCCAGCGTTATATTTTGCACACACTTATCATTCTGGTGCATCAACACTCGAAGCAACACACTGTGGCGATAGCGCGGGCTGTGTGCCGGCATCAGAAGCTGAACTCTGGAATTATGCGTCACAGCTTTGTTGCACCCTTCGTGCTGTACATGACGCAGGACTTGCTGTTGGAGGAGCTATTGCGCTTTCTCCAACTAAGATTATCAGGTGTCCCTGTGCGGCCTCTGCGTTCTCTACTGCAGGCACAGGTATGGCGTCTCGCATACGGCTATCAGCAATCGGGGTAGCCGACGTGTTGCGTCCAGACTTGGTTGGTCTTGTCACAAGCAATGGGCGTGGAGTCGGTTTAGCCCAGAAAGACGATCTTCGGGCGGTTGGCAACTTATTAGCCCTGCTTGCATGTGGTCAAACTCAGTCGCGGATGGCTGACCCCATCGCCTCTGCGCGGCGCAGATGTTCTCATCCGTTGTGGCATCTTATCTCTGGACTTGCCTCAGGTGCGATCTCCGACACTGCCACGTTTACGCAACTTGTTGCTCCAGTTGTTCTCGCCTCTCTTGAGGCTGAACGAGCTGCCAACGATCGCTTGGAGTCAGAACTTGCAAAGGAGCTAGAAAATGGTCGCCTTCTTCGACTGCTCATCAAGCTCGGTTTTGTGAATGAACGTCCAGACGGCGACATGGACACAGAATGGGCAGAGACTGGAGACAGGTACATCTTGAAGCTTTTCCGAGACTACGTGTTTCATCAGCACAACAATCAAGGTTCTCCAGTGATGGACTGGGGTCATGTGTTTGAATCTTTGAATAAACTCGATGTTGGTGTCTCAGAGAGAGTCTTGCTACTTTCACGAGACGAAATGTCTATGCTCGTCGCAAGCTATGCTGACATTAAACGATGTGTTGATGGTGCATATACTGAGCTTTTGCGAAGCTCAAAGACAAACAACTGATTGCAGACAAGCAAGCAAGTTGTACATGCATAAGAAGAGATGACTTTCTTTTGTCCTCCTTTTTCTTTTCTTTCTTTTCTTTCTATTATTGATCTATCGTCGCCGTCATCGCAAAAAAGCAACAAGTATTTGCCGCGTTCTTTTTGGCCAAAAAGATCTGCCCTGTGGTCCAAAGCGGTCGGTCGTCAACGCCGCATGATTTCCGAGACGCAGCACACTCGCACGCGCACTACTTCGGTGGCTGTTTCGTGACTTTCCTACTCGCGGGCGGACTCGACGAGTGCGTTGACGCGCTTGTGGAAACGGAGTGGGAGGGGGGCGACGACGGGTTTATCGGCGTCCGGGGCGAAAGCGCTTCTAATGTGGTCAAGAACCTAACAGTCAATCAGTTCAGGAAACGGTTAGCCGACCACGGCCTGGAAGGGAGCCTGCTGAAACTCAACCTGCTCACGAACGCGCTCGCCACGGCGCTGGCGAGCGATGACTAGAACGATGACCCGAGTGAGTTGATTAGAGAGACTAGAACAATGAGTGAGTGAGTTCACATAGAGACTAATCGTAAATCATATGAATAGAGACTACATTGGATAGACTACTTGTTTCTTCACCCTCAATACCTTTTCTACTTTTTTCAAACTCCTAAGCCCTTCCCTAAAACAGCGCGTACTTAAACGTGGTTTCCGCGTCCAAATCAAACGCGGGAAAGGAGTTGGTTTTGTGGTCCATCACGGGGGCTACTTCCACGTTGCCATGAAGTGTGCCTCGGGAGGGGGTTATGCACTCCACTTCATTTATGGTACTCCACCGCCCTGACACGGCGACGGTTCCGAAGCGACACCCCGCGTTTGCGGTAAAGTCGCCGTCCAAGTTAGTGTTCCCGCTTGACGAACCGCCCAAGCCCCACCCGACGGAACTTCCAACCGTAATCCGCACCGGGGTCCCGCCGGAAACGGACCCGCGAGACGGGTTTATCCGTGACAAGGCGTTACTGGTAGGTGTGCGTTTCTTTCCACTCGTATCGGAAGCGTACGCGACGCGCAAGTCGGCGAGGTCTAAATTGTTGCTAAAAAATCGCCGCAACAGCTGGAGGGGCGGAATTTCGCACGCGCCCACCGCGCTGCTCACCGCGTGACCGACTATTAACTCGCCATTTTTGACCACGCACCCAACACCCGTGCTGTCACTTTGGGAATCACTACCATCGTTGCCAACACGCAAGTCCACCCCCGTGACCCAAAGAACCCCTCCGCCGAGAGCCGGGGTTTTTTGGGGATTCACAAAGCGCACGGTTGGTTTGTTTCGAATCGAAAAGCGCGCGACAAAGGAATTTGACGTCCCCAATATTTCGGTTTCGTGAAACAAAGGAAACCCAGCGTTGTGTGCCGACTCCAATCCGGCATGCAGCCAGCTGTTCGTGATACGTATGTTTTCTTGCCAGGCCGCATTGAGAGATCTCGCTTCTACAGCAACAGGTAACCGAGAAAACTGTTTATGAGATGAACAGCTTTCAGACGCCCAATCCATGTTCTCAACAGCGGTAAAATCAACCTGATTGAACGAGACAAACAGAGCAGGACATTGTCTTGAAATAAACGGCAGCTGGCAGTTCAGACGTGATGAAGACAGAACTGTGCCACGAACGATGACGGTTCCAACCTTGCACCACGCATTTCTCAGGTGAATATCAAACCCCTGCCCTTCCACCATAATCTCTTCGATTCGTGTATTTTTTGTTTGGACACTTGATATTGCACCCTTCACTTTAGCTCCATCCGCAACGAGGTCATGCATTTCTGAAAGAGAAGACTGTTGTCTGGAAGCCACGATGGACAAGTGTATCGCGTCGCGCGAGTTTTTGTCATGCACAGCCAACGTCTCACAAACCAATAGTGCCGAGGAACTAACCGCAGCCATCACTGCGTCCTCTTGGAATCCTGTACGGCACCAAAGCCCGTCCCGAAATCCAGCACCTTGTAGCGTAACTAGAGTGCCACCTGTTGGGTTCAATTGCCTGGGAAAAGCTTTACTTATTACCGCGTCTACCTGTTCGAAGATGAGCCCACTGCTTGTAAAGTCTCTACCGTTATGGGTTATCTCTAGGCTATAAAATCCGCTCGCTTGCTGGGGAACTTGGCACCGAACGAGAGAATGAATTCCAACGAGACTTGCATTGCATTCTGCTGTGACTAAGTGTTGGCCAATCCTGTGGCCATTTTGAGGGATTTGAAAAAGACAGTCAGTTTTTCTGCAAAAAAATCGAGCCGGGATGTTGACGATCAAACTCACGCACCTGCAATACATCCTCGTTGAAGTCATCATGTCAGCACCGCTTATAGTGATGAACGAGTTTGCCGTCCCATATGTGGGATGCAGTTCCATTTCTCTTGGAGCTGCTGCAACGGAAGCGCTCTGCATGGCCAACAACACGAGCAGCGCGATGCGCGACAAAAGCCAACAAGACATCATCGACAACACCGACGACCACGAAGGAAGTGAGCTCGTTTTATGCCGTTCTACAAAGCGAGGTGGCCATCATCTTGCCTGTGCAACGATTCTTCCCTTCCAGGGGGCTATCTGGCTCGCGAGAAGCTGAGCATATATTTCTACGTGTCCTTTGCGCACTCGGAATGCAGGGGTTGCACTCCGCGCGTTTTGTTTTTGTGGGGTTGCCCGCGCGTTTTTTTGTTTCTTCTTCCCGCGCGCCGTGTGCCAATCATAATTATCTCGCGCCCGCTCGCGCTCGCTCGCGCACAGATAATAAGCAGCCGTCTCTCTGTGCAACCAATCGGACGACATCGATGCCGAATCCGATACTCCAGTATCCAGCAAATGTTCCTCCAGTCGCAGCTCTCGTTGCGGCGCGCATCTGCGGGGTCGTTTTGACTGAAAAACCTGAGAAGGATTGGCCCAGCGCCGCCTCTGCAACCCTCACCTTTCAGGACAAAGCAAAGCTTAAGGGTATCCCCTCGATCCTAAGATATATAGCCCGAAGTTCTTCGAACGTCAATACTTTATATGGCAGTGATCCTGTGTCTTCCACCATGGTGCGTCTCAAACACGATAGCGGAATCTGTACAAGATGCGATCAAGCAGCTCCTTCACTTATTTTAACAAAACCCTGGACTGACACTACTTTGCTCCCCATACTCTATCTGCTTGAAATCCCTTTTCATCGTGATGCAGGTTGATCACGTGCTAGATGAGTCTTCTTCCGTTAGCAGTGGGGTTGCATTCCAGACTGTGTGTGCATCACTTGCTGAACATCTGGCTTCGAGGACATACTTCGTTGGACACTATCTCACCATCGCTGATCTAGCTGTATGGGGTCAACTTTTCTCTGCTCGCCAGTGGGACTCCATCAAGAAGTTACCTGCGCACTCGAATATTGTGCGCTGGCTCGATTTGTGCTCTATGAACGAGACAGTAGCTCACATTACTTCAGAGGCTTTGGCAAACAGACCTGGAGCAAAGCGTGCAGTTGCACAGGCTGATAAATTAGAAAGAAATCCCAAGTCTGTGGGTGGGAAAGACACTGGAGGCTCCTTCGATATTGATCTCGAAGGGGCTTCAGAAGGGAATGTCGTGACTCGCTTTCCTCCAGAGCCTTCTGGTTACCTGCACATCGGACACGCGAAGGCAGCTCTTCTGAATCAGTATTTTGCCCGACACTACAAGGGTAAGCTGATCATCCGTTTTGATGACACAAACCCTTCAAAAGAAAAGGAAGAGTTTGTTGAGAACATCTTGGATGACTGCAAAACTCTAGGCCTCGATCAAGACGTCATTACATACACATCAGACTCTTTTCCTCAGATATTGGAGATCGGCACGAGATTAATCAAAGAGGGTCACATGTATATAGACGATACGCCGATGGAAAAAATGCGCGATGAACGCATCAATAGGATTGATTCAGGAGCAAGAGCCAATACTGCCGACACAAATCTTAAGCTGTGGCAGGACATGATTGAAGGTAACGAGAAGGGACTGACATGCGCTGCAAGATTTCGCATGGATATGCAAAATGACAACGGTGCTCTTCGAGATCCTGTCGCTTTCCGGTGTAATCTTACACCTCACCATCGCACCGGAACAGCTTTCAAGGTTTATCCAACCTATGACTGTGCTTGCCCTTTTGTTGACTCCATCGAGGTAAGAACTAAGTGTTGCCCTTTCCCCTGGTCATGTCATGTTCTCAAAGACAACCACCAAACTAACCTGAGTACATCCCGTTATAATCTCATCAACAGGGGGTCACACATGCTTTGCGCACTTCAGAATATCGTGACCGCGAAGCCCAGTACAGATGGGTGCAAGACATGATGGGAATGCGCAAGGTGCATATTTGGGATTACTCCCGGTTAAATTTCGTGTATACGACGCTTTCAAAACGGAAACTTCAATGGTTTGTGGACCAAGGTCATGTGGAACGCTGGGATGATCCTAGATTCCCAACGGTACAGGGAATGAAACGACGAGGACTTCAAATTGAGGCCCTCAAAGAGTTTATTCTTATGCAGGGTGCGAGCCGGAACGTAAACTTGATGGAATGGGAGAAACTCTGGACTCTTAACAAACGCGTTATAGACCCTGTTTGTCCCCGCCATGTCGCAATTGTTGATGAAGGGAGAGTTCTGTTGACACTGGTCAATGGTCCAGCTACGCCTGAAGTCGTTTCGGTGCCAAGGCATAAGAAACACCCACCTGCTGGCACAAAGTCTACGACAAGGATGTCCCAAATCTGGCTTGAGCAGGTCGACGCAGCACTTCTGAAAGTCGATGAAGAGATAACTCTCATGGATTGGGGAAATTGCATCGTGAGGAAAGTTGATTTCGACCAAGGTGGGGTGGTAATTGGAATAATCGCTGAGTTGCACTTGGAGGGGTCAGTAAAGTCAACGAAGCTGAAGCTCACGTGGCTGCCAAAGATTGAGGAACTCGTGCCTCTGACACTGGTTGACTTTGATTACCTGATCACGAAAAAAAAGGTTGAAGAGGACGACGTCTTCGCAGATCTCGTCAACCCTAACAGCGAGGTGAAGACTTTCACACATGGAGATGCAAACATGCGGACTCTCGTAAAAGGAGAAATCTTGCAGCTGGAAAGGAAGGGATACTTCATTGTTGATGAGCCTTTCGTGTCAGAAAGTTCTCCTGTGGTGCTATTTCTGATTCCTGATGGTCGAACCAGGTCCTGGGGTGTGTCAGTGGCTGGGCCTGGCAAGTGATACCTTCGAAAGTGAATCCTGCAAATCACCTGCCCTTACACTGCTCGCGCTGGAGTACGTAGCAGCGTGAGTTTAAGTAGACGATTATGAATAGACTAATAAATCAAGACCTTTCCTAAAACAGATGACCTACAACTCCACTCGTTCCTTTTCCGAGACTGTTTCTTTTTCAGCTTTATCTAATGAATCTTTAAGAGTCGTGAAATATGCGATGCGGTCTCTTTCAGCAAAGCCCATCATATGAATGATAAACATGTCCTGAGTGTGGACGCTTGGATGTGCATTGAACACCCTTTGGTCAAAAATATGGTGTCGAAACTTGTTGGGGTCCTCTCGCCGCAGTAATTTGATAAGTTGAGCTTGCTCCGCACCTTGCATGTGAGGAAGATGCTCCATATTCCAGAGCTTCTCTAGTATCGACGTTGTCCATGGAGTATTCCGCCACAACATGACTCCGGTGTTCAGCTCCCAACCCCCTATATCGTCGCAAAGAATAAGATCTACTTCTGTATGCCTGGGATGTGCTTCTGCGTTTGAAATAATGTCACCAACTGATATGCTCCGGTTTGTAACGACGGCATCAGTATCGAGCCACATTATCCACTCATGCGTGGTTCGATGGAACATGTCTAGGAGCACCTTAACTTTATTCCAGGTTACTATGTGTCTCGGAACCATTGAATCGTGATATTGGTAAAAAGCGTAACCACGAGTACTGGCGTATCTTGCGTTGAGATCTGCTGAAAGGTCAGACACCCTCTCAAGATTTGGAGTGCCTGCGGTGACCAGCGCAATATCATATGAAGAATCAACATCTGCAGGAACGCGCAACACTGGTTCGACAGCCTTAATAGTCGTCGAAGCCAAGTGGCGCTCATAGTCAAACTCTCTCTCGCGTGTGCAGTCAACGTCAGCTCCACGTCGGAGCTCTCCATCTGTCACAAGTACGTTCCACACACAGTTTGGTGTCTCCGTGCACCAATAGGCCAAGACAGAGTCCGGATCCCGAGCGTCAAAGAAAATTCTCAAGCCGCGAGTTCGGTCGAACAGCTGTATCAGACTGTAGTCATCAGCGACGTGACTTTGTACGTACTGCGCGGCGTATTCCTGGTCGGAACTCTGCTCAATCCAACGCTTTCCGCCAGAGCGTACACCGCGGGTTTTCGCCTGCACAAACAGCTTGTTCCTGAAGGCGACGCAAAGTGGCAAATTATGTCCGTCTTCGCGAACATCTTTGCCTACAGTGCCGACTTCAGGGAGAAACTCTCCGGGCTTCGCCACCCCAAACGAAGGCATCGATGTCTCCACTGCGTCGTTGGCATAAGCGGCAGACAGCTTTAACACGAGGCCGAGCAAGGCCAACAGTAGTACCCCATTCATGGCTTCACAATCAGTTTGCTATGAGGGTTCTGAAAAACCGCAAGAAAACGAGTGTGCTGCTATCTTTGCTATCTCGTCTTTGCATCCCCGCATGCGTGCATGGCCGGAGCAGGGTGGCAGCTCAATCACAACAAGTGTGTGTCCCAGCCAGTACGTCGGTAGTAGTGGCGGATAATTCATTTTGCGCTCGCTTTTCGGAGATTTCGACAGAACGAAATACTCGCTCTCTCGCTCGTACCAAGATTTTTTTGAGAACCCTAAATATTGCGAAATCGATCGATTGTCGCGCCCCTCATCATCAGTTGCCGAAGCGCTCGAGGTGTTTTCCCTCGGTTTTTGGCTTGCACATGGCACTCCAGCGATGTGCCGGTCAAGCATTCGCATCACTGTGGAAGCGTATGCACTGTTCCGTTACCGCGCCAGTACTGTCCCGAACGATCTCCTCCACCACTGGGATTCGTGAAGCGAGTGGCCAGGGCTCGACCGTCAGTCCGGGACCTGAAACGGGGAATGATACAGAGTTGGACAACTCTATTAGCCATAGAAGGTCTGGCAACGCGGATGTCGCCAGTAGTACGTATACAGGTGGAACTAACGCTGACTTGAAGCTCTCGCGAGTCTCTCAGTCGCGTATCTATTATCCCGGTCAGTCATACGAAACCGATGATCTAGCACCACGAGGCCGCTTCGACACCGAGACGCATTCAGCGACGCAGACGACCAGGCGCGCACCGATGAGAGGCAAAGATATCGATAAGCATTTACTAGAATCCCTTGACTTCAGGAACGCCAGCTTGTTGACCCAATTTATATCTGAAACGGGTAAGATCCTTCCTCGCCGAAAGACAGGCCTCTCTGCGAAGGTGCATAGAAAGATGGTGAAGCAGGTGAAGACTTCAAGGATGATGGGCGTTATTCCTTTCACGGAGCGTCTTTCTCAGCTCGGTACGAAGCGAAAGAGTATGTGAAATGCAACCGTTAGTGGAGTTGGCTCGACGGAAATGAAAGAAAGAAACAGGCGGTGCGGTGCGCCTGGCGACTGGCGAAGAGAAGATTGTAAAAATGATGAGCCGCTCACGCCCGCCGGCACCCTCCACTTATCAGCTACCCAAATACGTTGCATTCTTCAAGTAGCACGCCCGGCAAGCTGGTTTGTACGCATCAGAACCCCCGACTAGTTCTTGTGTATTCTCACCCAACATGGTCCGCAGTGAAAAAAGCGCGGGCCGCGACAAACAGATACCACACTGAGCTGTGAGCTTCGTCACAGAGTCACAGAGTGGAAGCAGATCAAGGATTTCACCAAATCGAGCGCGTTTAAAGTCACCATCAAGACCTGCGACAATTACTTTCTTGTTATGCTCGTCAGCCACAGTAACACAGAAAGAAACTAGGTCTGGAATGAACTGCGCCTCATCGATTGCGATCACGTCAGTATTTGTCCATTTCTCTTCCCCGACGATGCCACGCAAGTCGCCAAGGCGGAAAACTGGAGTACATTGCCGTTCAGTTCCATCGTGAGATACTATCTTGTCTTCAGAATACCTACAGTCTTTGCTTGACTTCACAAGAGTCACAGTCTTACCTTTGGCCTCCTCTTCAGCGATACGCTCCAGGAGGGCTGTGGTCTTTCCAGCAAACATCGGTCCAAAGATGATGTGTATTTCCCCTGCATCTGTGGACGACCTGTCTTGGGTGGTTGTCGAAGCAGCACCTCTCCAAACTTGACACTGGCTCGACAGAGAAAACCTCGCCGGTCTGGCTTCACGTCGCACGCACCATCGTGTTATATCACATGACCCAGATGTGAACGAACTCGAAGGCATAAAGCAGGCGGTTAGTCTGTGACCAACGGTGCTGCTCATCGACCTTGCAAACTTTGAGTGTGAAAATGGCGGCACCTGCTGCTTCACGAATCTGTCTCGAGCTGCACGTGCGACGGAGAATCGCAAGGATCGTACCGCGTTCGGAAGATGCATGTCAGCATACACCGTCCTGCAAATTTGTCCGTTATGTCTTACAAATGCATACGTGTGACCCGCCGTGACAGCAATTGTGCACATAGCTTTGTCTGTGTGTGTAGCAGGCGCAGGCCATCCAGTCGTCGCCAGCGCAGATCTGGATATCAGTTTTTTTTCCCAAAAACGTAAAAATATCTGACAAGACTTGTTGTCGCGAGAACGAGTTGCTCGTCACATCCCCAAGCGGCGTCGTGTAGAACCGGCAATGTCGATGTGGTTCTCAAGGCAGTTGTGGGAGGCTTTCATGAGCATCATCCTGCCGACACTGAGTCTTTTGCATGTGTCGTGGATGTTTCGGTTGAACGGAATTTCCTCGATGGTCCCTTTCGCAGACTGGGTGTACAGCCTGACTTTTGACACCTTCAAGCGGGTGGTGCCCAAGTCTCCCGGCACTCCCAGATCGTCGGGGGGTTCCTTGTGGCGTGTTCTCGTGTACACCATTCATAGGGTGATTTCGTGGTTTACGGTGCGTTCATCACGGTTACCTGAGCCGTGTGTTTGTCTTCTTTCTGACGTTCCTTCCCTCCCTGAATCACTGGATCCGCAGAGCACTGCGTCAAGCAAAAAGGCGGGTGAAGACTGGGAAAATCCAGAAGTTGTTGGTCGCTGCAAAAGGTGAGTTGCATCGAAAACTTGTACAATGGAGAGAAAGAACAAGTAAATACTGACATTCTCCTCATCGTTCCCAGAGCTGGTCATGTACCCCTGTATTCGTTCTGTGACGTTCCCACAGCTTTGAAATTTTGGTCGGATGGGGGCGGATGGAGTTTACGCTCGAAGCTGCCAAATGTCCTGCTGCTCAATAGGAAGTGGAACTTTCACCTCGCTGCTTCGCCGCAAGATGCCCCGATTGATTTTTTCCAATCCCACTTTGATGCCAGCCTCTGGGATGAGATTGATGTTCCTTCCAATTGGGAATGTCAAGGCTACGATCGTCCCATCTACACCAACTTGTTCTATCCTTTCCCTTTGGATCCACCTCGGGCGCTGCGCCGCGGAGTGTGGAGCTCTAACAACTCCTCGAATCCGTCGAGTGAAGGCGGCGATTTAAGTCTCATCGGAGGTTGGAAGTGGGATCATGAGCGCACGAATCCTAACGAACTTGAAAACCCAACTGGTTGCTATCGTCGTGTGTTCGATCTTCCGGAAGGGTGGATCGAGAATGGTCGCCGTGTTTTTCTGTTATTTGAGGGAGTAGATTCAGCTTTTTATTGTTGGGTGAATGGTCACCGCGTGGGATACTCTCAAGACAGTCGTCTACCTGCAGAGTTTGATGTCACCGAATTCCTCGTGCCTGGACAAAATTTCATAGCAACCCAGGTTATGCGCTGGAGTGATGGTAGTTACCTCGAGGATCAGGATCATTGGTGGCTAAGTGGTATCCATCGAGATGTGATACTTTACGTCAAAGAGGCTGTATTTATTGCCGATTACACAGTGAAAACTACACTTCCGGAAAAACGTGGCGGCCCAGCACGTGTTGAGGTCGATATCCGTGTACAAGAAGCTGTCACGTCAGACGTCGCACTTCCTACAGACGTTATCGTCGAAGCTTTAATTTTTGATGCAAACGGCACGCAGGTTGCTGGTGTTACTGCCACTCCAGAAGACCTATCATGGTGCGACTCTGGTGAAGTGTACGGTCAGCCTTTCGATAAGGACCCGCCACAGTTCAATCGTAGAGCACTTCTTTCATTATCAGTACCTGCCGCTCGGCTATGGTCAGCAGAAGTTCCCTACCTGTACACCCTTGTCGTTAGGACGTTGACTCCCGGTGTAAAAGGGAAAACTTTCAGTCACAGATTTGTCCCAGCGTCAGATGTTGAGGCTTGCAGGGTTGGCATCAGATCTGTGTCTATTTCAGACAAGCAATTATGGGTTAATGGTGTACCTATCGTCATCCAAGGCGTCAATCGCCACGATCACTGTCCTAAGAACGGAAAAGCAGTTTCAGAGGAGTCCATGTTGCAAGATGTGCTTCTTATGAAAAAGTACAACTTTAACGCTGTGCGGACAAGTCACTATCCAAACCATCCACGCTTCTATGACCTCTGCGATGAGTACGGTCTTTACGTATGCGACGAAGCCAACCTCGAAACCCACGGTTTTCACGCTGGGATGCACCCAACCCCCTTCTTAGCAAACAATCCTCAATGGAGGCAAGCTTACATTTCACGGATGGCTCGCATGATCCAGCGCGATCGTAATCACGTCTCAATTATCATGTGGTCGCTTGGAAATGAGGCAGGATGTGGTAGTGGTCAACTAGCTATGGCTGAGTGGGCGAGGGCGAACGACACTACTCGTCCCTTGCACTATGAATCTGGTGGCTCTCGCTCAAATTGTACCGATATCATCTGCCCCATGTATGCTCGAGTGCACACTTGTGAGAGGATGGCGGTTGAAGACCCGAGTGATCCTCGCCCTGTGATTTTATGTGAATATAGCCATGCGATGGGCAACAGTAATGGTAGTTTGGACAAGTATTGGAGATGCTTTCGTGAAAACAGTGCCGTGCAGGGTGGGTTCATATGGGATTGGGTCGATCAAGGACTCGATGCCACTGCACCTAGTGGAAAAACCTTCTGGGCATATGGAGGTGATTTTGGTGACAAGCCTAATGATGCCCAATTTTGCATTAATGGGATCGTTTTCCCCGACCGCACACCTCATCCTGCTATGGAAGAGCTAAAATTCTTGATGAGACCAGTAACGTTTCAAGTGACTAACTTGCTGAAAGACAACGGAACGCGTGAAATTGATAGCGGGAATGTCGACCTAGAAACATGGATGAGTAGCACTCCACAAATTGTTGTGCGGAACTGGTTGAATTTCCTTTCTTTGGATCATCTGAAAACGACTTGGGTGATCTTGGCTGATAGCGGTGCCACGCTTGAAGAGGGAGTGCTTGAATTATCCTCTGTTCCCCCGGATACTGAGGTCGAATTGCCATGGAAGGCCAATCTTCCAGATCTTGTTTTCCTTGCCAAAAAGGTGTTAGCTTTGAGATCCGCTGCACAGACTGCCCCTTTGCACAACTGGTTTCTAGAATTCCGAACTACTGTGAGGGTTGGAACAAGGTGGTGTGATGCAGACCACGAGGTTGCTCATACGCAGATTACTCTTCCTGTTCCTGTGAACGGATTCCGATTACCTTCGATGTTACCCATTCCTAAATCTCTATCAGTTCAGTCAGATGCGGTTCGAGTATTCACTCTGGGTGACGATCTGTTGCAGGTGCAATGCGCTGGTGGAACCCACATGGCATTTCATCTCACAGGTCCACTGATTGGTACCCTTGTTAATATGGGTTCGAGAGGAAAACTGATCCTCCAAGGTGGCCCGTCTCCATGCTTCTGGCGTGCCCCCACTGATAACGATCGCGGGGGCGAAGCGATTTCGTACTGTGCGCGTTGGCGAAATGCTGGGATTCATCAACTGCAGACGGTTCAGAACAGTCTTCTACCTGTCACTCAAACCACTGGTCCTGATGATTCACTTCGTATCTCTGTTGTGTTAACCATGACTCCAGGTGGATCGAATAGAAAAGGAGTTGCTGGAATAGGCGTGACGCTGACACATGATATTCATACAAATGGCGTCGTGAACTTGACTATGGTCGCGAAGGCTTCAAAGTTGTTGCCACCCTTGCCTCGTGTGGGTTTGCGCATGCGTTGCTCAGGTGATTTGCAAGAAGTCGATTGGTTTGGCCTTGGCCCTCACGAATGTTATTCCGATCGGAAAGCATCTGCTATTTTTGGACACCATTCCTCAAATGCAGTGGACATGCACGTACCATACATTGTTCCGAGTGAGAATGGTGGTCGAGCTGACGTTAGTTGGCTTGCCCTTCGACAGCGTCAAGATGGGCCTGGGTGCTTTCCAAGAAACAAAGGAAATGAATTGCGTGATTTACCTCAAGTAGACGGTGGTGTTATCGCACCAGCACCAGGGCTTCTAGTTTCAATTCCTAGAGGTAAGGTGGCACACGTATCTGTTCAGCACCATTCTCTTGAGGATCTGGAGTCTTCTTCCCATGAATATCAACTTGAGGAAGCTACATCAAGAGGCGACGGTGCAGTCCACGTGCACGTCGATCACGTGCACATGGGGGTTGGCGGTGACGACAGTTGGACTCCAAACGTACACTCAGAGTTTCTCATACCAACCGGAAACGAGTGGAAATGGAGTTTGACCCTAGCAGCTATGTTGGCACACGACGACGCGTTTGAGATGCATCGACGCTTGCGGGCGGCGGATTGCCCGTAGGAGCCACGAACACCGCTTGCACCGCGACCACCGCTAGTGGATGCATCGTTGAGCTGACGTACAAGTTTGTGTAAGAGTGCAATGTTCGATTTTCGTACCTATTTTACACAGTAAACCAGCCTAGGAAAAATGCAATAGCGGCAATTCGCTGCATGCGCAGAAGCGTCTTTGTCACGTGCAGCACACGAGTGACGTTTCTCCAAAAATGACTTTTTGACAAATGGTTGTCTCATCTCACTATCATCAATCAGCTCTCTCGGTTCGTTCGTTTTCGGTTTCCGATTTTTCTGAGCTGCTGGACGCATTATATAATAAGCAAGCAAGCAAGCAAGCAAGCAAGCAAGCAAGCAAGCAAGCAAGCAAGCAAGCAAGCAAGCAAGCAAGCAAGCAA
>Ga0222645_100070_pt1 | contig 64336 bp, 43 predicted proteins | sample AntAcemetagen292_FD_179881 | JGI IMG/M metagenome (GOLD analysis project Ga0222645, IMG submission 179881) | Saline water microbial communities from Ace Lake, Antarctica - #292 | ecosystem: Environmental > Aquatic > Non-marine Saline and Alkaline > Saline | place: Antarctica: Ace Lake | collected...
CGATCATCGAGCTAACTAGAGCGTCTAGATCCTAGCCTATTTTATCACTGTGCCCGCGGGCACAGCGATAGTTATCTTGTTAGCGGAATCCCAGCTAACCATGGCTGGGCGGTTGTGGTTGGCAAATAGAAGATTGCTTTGATTCAATGTATTTCATAGTCTACGCACTTTGTAGATCGTGTCGTAGCGGTTCTTCTGGTAGCAAGGATTGCAAATTTTAGTTCCAGGCTCGTCTTTGCAGTTGGTCCACATACTGGTCGTATCCCTCCCGCACTTCACGCACGTCGTCCCCGCGGCCGCGGCGACGTCCAGCTGGTTCTTGTTGTAGCAAGACCTGCAAAATTTAGTTCCGGGCTTATCTTTGCAGTTGTGCCACATTATGGTCGTATCCGTCCCGCACTTCACGCACGTCGTCCCCGCGGCCGCGGCGATGTCCAACCGGTTCTTGTCGTAGTAAGGCGTGTAGATTTTAGTCCCGGGCTTTTCTTTGCAGCCGTGCCACACACTGGTCGTATCCGTCCCGCACTTCACGCACGTCGTCCCCGCGGTCGCGGTAATGTCCAGCTCCTGCGAAGAATATGGAACTCGAACGACGTGAGTCGAGGCGGAACAGCTTGTGACGGAAGTTATCATGCCTATGAATGTCGCTAGGGCAAGGAGAGAGAAAGAAAGAAGAAGAACCCCGAAATGCGCACCTCTCGGTGGATACACGGCATACAGTACCACGCGTCCTTTTCGAGCTTCGAGCTTCGCAATTGGCTTGTATTTGCCCCATCCTTACCGCATTCGAAGCACTTGCCATGGCTGGCAGCGAGCTGCGAAAAAGAGCACCGCGGGTATTGGGGTCAGGTTGTGATGACACAAAGATTATGAAATATTGAAGCGTGGGATCGACGCGCGTGACATACCTGTCGGTCGTAGCAAACACGGCAGACCGGTTTGTCCTTATCGTCCCTGTTGCCGTGCCAACTACTCGTCTCCGTGCTTTCGCACTCGGAGCAGACCAACGCGATGCCCTGCGGAGGAATGAAAGTTCGAGGGTGAGTTTTACACGCCGTTGACATGCAACGAACACGGTGCAGGCGAATGGGTCCTGGACACCTCACATCAATGCGGAGTGCGCACCTTTTTTATCCATCGTCCCGCATAGCGGACCTCCGGAGACTCACTGTGTTATTTAAGTTTGCATCGCCAGGAGCGAAAAGAGTTTTGTCAGTGACGCCGCTTTGGCAGTTGGCAGGAGAAATCGTAAACAAACGAGGACAAGGGAAGCACGCACCTGCGTGGAATATATGCTTTGCGAAAAGCTTCGCCTTCCGAAGGTATAGACTCGTTGCTCGGCGTCATCGCCCAGCGTCTGGGCTTCCGCGTGTCGCGCAGAGCACGCCCGTGCATTCGTGTCTGGTCGATCTAGATGGACTGCTCGCGCACGTGCGGTTTGACACGACGTGAAACGAATCCGGCGAGCGCGGAAGGTTCGGGTGCGTCGTGGAGTGTGGCGCGCGTGGTTTCGAACGGCCGCCGGCTGCGGGCGGTACGCGTGGGCATCCGCGCCACCGAGTGCATACCCGCCATGCTTAAGCACGCCATCGTGCAACGTCCGAGGCGCACGCGAGAACTGATGTTTTTCGCTAACACTCGCGAAGGTCTTTCGCCAGCAGTTTTTTCGTGGTTCTTGGATAACGCCACGCGCGCACGACACTCCTCGACGCGCACCGCGCTGATGGCGTCGCATGTCGGGCGATTACCCGTGGCGAATCGGCGTGTTCCACGCCCGCGCGTGGCGCGACGACCGGCCGGCCGGTGCGTCGCGGCCGCGGGCTTAGACTCGTGGCGGGTCAGTTCGGACAGATCCCAACAACGCCCCGACACGGCACCTCCAAATGACTTCACCGGTGCAGTCGGTGTCGGCGCGGATATAAACACCACCACCACCACGCGTCGCGCCGCACTCACTGGTGCGCTCGTGGCGTGTGTCGCGCCTACGGTGCCTGAAGCTTTCGCGAAACTTAGCACCACAGAGTCGGTGTTGTTAAACATCGATCCCGCCCGGTCGTACCACCAAAACGTCCCGACGTTGTTCGCGCCTCTGTTTGGGGATGATTCTCGGGAAACGATTTTGACGTGCGTGGTGCCTGATGTGCTGTGGTTTTTGACACAAAACCTGGCCCTGGGTCCGCTAGAAACCCCAATTCGGTGCGTCGTGGTTAAGCTCGAGGATGGGGGTTTGTGGGTCCACGCGCCGCTGGCGCCGACCTCCGAGTTTTTTTCGCTAATTGAAAGTTTAGGCGACGTGCAACACGTCGTCGTGCCTACGTACGCGCTGGAGCATAAGATCTTCGCCAAAGACGCGTTGGTGCGGTGGCCTGCTTCCAAACTGTGGGTGGTGACTGGGCAATTCTCGTTCCCAGTCGAGGTGAGTGATGAATACGTGTTCGGGCGGATTCCGGATGGCGTGCTTGGGGTGGGCGGCAGAGACGGGCGCGTGGTTTTTAACGAAAACAAGGCACAAAATCCGCCCTGGCTAAACGAGATCGAATGCGACGTCCTCCGCGCCGGCCGGTTCGACGTGCTAGGCAAGGACGTGTCGTTATACGAAGCGACGTTTCTCCACCGGAAAACGAAAACCTTGATCGTCACGGATTGCGTGGCGTTGATACCCAGCGAGATTCCGCCGTTACAAACCCCGGAGAAGTTACTGTTAGTAGGGAAGACATCCACGGACGATCCGCAACCTCCCGATACGTTGGAAAACCGGCGCCGGGGATGGAAAAAAATGTGCCTCCTCATAACGTATTTCTTCCCCGAACACGAAGACCTGGTACGCCCGGGTTTGGTGACGTGGAGCGAGGGGTGGGAAACCAACTTCGCCGCGATCGCGGATCGGCTGCTGGTGCCGCCGGTGGTCCGGGCGACGCTGTATTCGCAAGGTACGTGTTGGGGCTTTCCCAAATCCAGACACTGTTCGGCCCGATTACGGGTGACTGTTTGCTCATACAAATTACGAAAGACTGACACTTTTCTTCTTCTTTTTTTACACCAAAGACCCGGAACGGGTGAAACGTTTCGTGGACCGCGTGGTTGGCGATTGGGATTTTGAACAAATAATCCCCGCGCACTGGGCCGCGCCGATTGACGCGACCCCTGTGACCTTTAAAAACGCGTTCCGGTTTCTGGAGGACGACAAACGGGACCCGTTCAATGAAGGGGACATGCGACGCGGGCTGAAACCAATCGCGGACTCGGTGGTCAAGGGAAGGGTGGGATTTGGGACGAGCGCGAAAACGTGATTCCAGAATTTGTTGCGTTTGCGCATCGTCTCTTCTATCTTCCTCCGCCCTCGCGTGTCTTTGTCCATTTTTTGGGGGGACACGCTTCTATTCCTTCCCGTCCGCTCTTGCAATGTTTTGTCGATCCCTCTCGTACGCCTCCTCCAGCTTGGCTTTCAGGACGAGCCAGTCTTTGTACGATATCTGCCCGGCGCCGTTCGTGTCCGCCGCTTTTATCAGTTTGTCCACGTCCGCGCCTTTCCCGAAGGCTTTAATAAGGTCGTCCTTCTCCAAGTACCCGTCGCCGTTCCTGTCCAGCTCGGAAAAGTTCGTTCGCTTCATGTCCTCCGCCCTTAACGTTTGCTGCCACAAAGTCAACCCGGGGCCGGGGACGCCGTCAGGGGAGTCCACGGTGTCGTAGAATTTCGGACCGGGGGCTGCTTTTTGAGACGTCAACCGTGGGTTCGAACCGGGGTCGAACGTGCCTCTCCACACCGTCTGTGTCGCGGAAGGAGGTTTTGGTCCCGGGTTCCCGGGTGTCGAGTCGTCTCCGTTCGGAGTCGCAGCAGGCGTGGCACCACGAGAACGGCCGTACAAGTCAACACTCGCGCCAGTCACAACCCCAGCAGCGAAAAGCACTGACGCCGCGAACGCGCCTTGCCGAGACCCCCAACCCGCGGACGTGCTCGCACCGCGCGTGAAGCGCCGCAGGAAGGGAGAGCTTGTTCGCGTCAGGAAACGCGTGGACATCGTGTTGCGTGCTGTGACGCGACGCGTGAGGAAGTGACCCTGGGGTGCGTGGCAAAGCACAAAGCACGACAGGCGGGGTCTAGGAAGACACGAAAAAGAACTTCGAAGTGAACTTGATAAATTTATTATTAAAACGCTCGCGCGACGCGTAAACGCCGCGGTGGTAAGCTTTTGAACCTCGCGCGTGTGTTAGGGTAACTAAGAATATGTTAGTTTCCCTACGTGTGTATTTTCGTGTATCTCCTTGACTGTCGGTGTATAGGGGATGTGTCGTTCCGTGTATCTCCTTGACTGTCGGTGTATTGGGGATATCAGAGGTAATAGTCCCTCTGGGGATATCCTTTCCGTGTGGGTGTATCTTATCACACCGCGGACGGGGCGTCCGGATACGCCCCCGCGGGTCGCTCGGTTGCCCTTCCCGCGAGCCCGCCTTTGCCCGTGTTTTGCTCTTCGGTTTCCACCATCTCGTCCAGGTTGGTGAGGTTTACGATTTCCTTAAGCGCCTTTACGGTGACCGCTGACGCGGACGAGATGTTGATGAACTCTCGCAGGGAAATCGTGGACGAGGCGAGCTCGTCAAGGCCTTTTTCCTTGCCCTGAAGCCTCAACTCCTCCCGGTCCTCGTCGCAGGATCGCAGGATGTACAGCGCCAGCGCCGCGATTTCGTTGTCGCTTAAACTCATCACCCCGGTTTCATTGTCCCCGTCCTCGGCTTTCGGGTTGAACGTTTCCCTTAACATGTCCTGGATCTCAACCAAGTCCAGTTGTCCGCTGCCGTCGGTGTCTTTCTGTTTAAAGAAAGCAGACGCCATCAGGGCGTTGATGGAGTACCGCGCGCACTCCTGTTCCAAGTCAACCTCTTCCTGAATAAAGGACTTGTACAGCGCCGACTTTACGCCTAAACCGTTCATCGCCACGAGGTCCACCACGGTTTTCGCGACACCCAGGAACACCAAGCCGCTCACCACGGTTGTAATGAACAGCTGGAAGTTGAAGCTCGCCACGTTCCCGGTGGCGCTGACGTCGATGTTGATGCCGTACACGTACATGTCCTCCATCGCGCCGTTGGGTTGACCGAGCGCGTTGACCGGCGAGGTCCAGTCGTTTGTCGGCGTCCGGTACGTAACCTTCTGCCCCCGTGACGTCCACGCCAGCGAGGACTCAACCTCCACGATTGCGTAAATGCCGTCGTCCCCGAGCGCGGAGGTACCGCTCGTGTCATCGAGGTTGTAGTTGTAGTACTGAATCGCAACCCCGAGTCGCAGTCCGGTCAAACGGGGGTACGGGTAGTTCAGGACGTCCACGCCTTTGCCCGTTAAATCCGCCGCGGGTGTCACGCCGTTGGGCTGGTCGTCGTACCGTTTGTCCAAATCGACGCCTGATACGATAAAAAAGAAAGTGTCAGTCGGGGTATGGGCAATCAGGGAGGCGGTGTGTGGTGATTGGGAAATACTTACCCGCGATTTCAAGCAACTCGGCGACGCTGATTTGCAGGTCCTCGCCAACGACGGTGCGGTAGTTCGTGTCGTCGCCTTTTCGGCGGATATACGCCTTGGGGTTCACTTTCGGGTCGAAGTTCCCGGACAACGTGGAGTATCCGTGCAGAATGGCCATCTGTTTGAGAAAGAAAAGTGTCAGTCTTTCGGACCGCGTGTATGAGTAATGACTCTGGACAATCGGCAAACAGTGTGTCAGGATTTGGGAAAGGGCCAATACGTACCTGGATTTCCTCCACCCCGACCGGAAACAAGTTGGTGTTGGTTTTGTATTCGCAGATTCCGTTGGCGAAGGAGAAGCCTGTGTCGGTGGCGGATGAGGGGGGGGTGGACGTGGTGATGGGCGCGCCAGCGGGGGACGCGGTACATGCCGCTTCGCTCGCCTTCGCTTCCCTGTACACTTTTTTGTGGTCGATGTGCGTCGTGATGAAAAGCGACCCCGACTGCGACTTCGCGATGAGCTCGTCCCCGGTGAGGTAGGAACACAAAGGCTGGTTGTAGATGAAGTCGTCCGAGTACACGAACGAGTACTGGGGCTGTTGGGGTTGGGGAGGGATTTGATGGGAGAGAGGGAGGGGGAGGTGGTCAGGAGGTGATGCGGTTGTGAAGAATAAAATAAAAAACCGGAGACTCCGCCCGAAAGCAGACCGACGCGACGCCGTCTCGTCACGACGCGCTTTGACGAACTTTTCGTGAAAAGTTCAGGAGACTTGTTGGGGGAACGAAAAGATTTTCTCGTTCACGTACCAGGTTGCCGCAGGGCGCGGTGATTGCGCCGGATTCGGTGCTGGCTTGGTGCGTGGCGAACGCGGTGGGGGCGAACGCGTACGAGCTGATCACCCCGACTGGGATTTCCACTGCGAGGAATGTCTTGCCCAGGATCAGTGAGGTCACAATTCCCACCAAAACTGCAATAACCGCAAAGTAATAGAACACCGCCAACCGCCAATCCTTGATCCTGGTGAACTTGGAAGTGGTGTACGCCAACCCGCGCACGACGCGCATGGCAGTGGCTTGCATGGTTTTCCCCACGTCGGCAACGGCGTCGGACATGGCGACGAAAATACGGCGAGACGCAGGTGCGCTCGGGGAATGAATGGACGGGTCGGACGAACAGTTCGTTGTGAGCAGACGCCATTATTAAATGTTGACACCGTTGTTGACTCTGAAAGAAAAGCGCGCGAGACCGGCGAGAGTGCGTTCAATAGTTACTCCCAAATGCAAAACGCAAAACGCACACGCCACCGCCGTCACCTTCCATCAAGGCGGGTTCGACGCGCGGGTCTAATTATTAGCTACTCTATATAGTACCAGTGTCGCGTTCTCCCGACGCGACGCGTCTCGTTCTCCGTCTGTATCGCTCCGATACAAAACTCACAATTTTCCACAATTTCTTATTCATCCTCTAGCCTCCTAATTCATCCTCCAATTCATCCCAATTCAATCCACCGAGCACAGCAGCGCCACGCCTCGCATGATCCACTTGTTCGTGTGGTCCTCGCTTCGCAGGGTGAAGGTTGAGATGAAATTAAGGCCGGTTCGTTTTTTGACTTTGTAACACGGGGTTTCGAACGTGTTTTTCGTAACCGCGTCCTTGGCGAGCTTACCGGTCACCGCCAGCACGGGCAGCGCCGTGTACAGCTTTTTCGGTTCGCTGTCCACCATCTTGTTCGCCTTGCCGTCCCAGCCGCAGCCTTCCAGGAACAGTCCGTACACGTACACCCCCTCTGATGGTTCGTCTTTCAAAGTTTCGACTGTTTTCGGGGGAAACGTAACCTCCGAGGTCATCACCACGTCATCCAGCGCCCACCGGTCAGACGCGTGCGCCCGGTTCACCTCCTGTTTCATCGCCGTGAGGAACCCCTGCGGGTTGAAAAACCCGGTGAGCCAGAACGCTTTGGGTTTTCCTTTCTCTAGCCACTTCGTGAGCTGCGCGTGTCTTTGTAGTAACCCCTGGAACCAGCTCCCGATTGTTGAGCTTTCCCAGCTTTTTGACAGCCACTTGGACGGTACGTTGGCGTCGAAAAGCGAATCCAGGGCGTCCACCAAGGAACCCGAAAGCGCGACGGTCCCCGCTACGGCCAATCGCAAGTTCACCAAAGTGGACCGACACAAATCCAAAATTATGTTCAGCCGGTCAATTTCTTGCCGCAGATGCACTGTCAACGGCTGCGTCGCCCCCCCTGGGAGTTTCTTCAGCCGTTCCTTCGTGGGCTCCAACTCGAAGCTCACCGGAACCTTACCAAGCAAGTCCTCCGCGATCGCGTCCACAATCTCGGCGGGGGACAACCCGCCTTCGCCGCCGCCGGTTTTAGGCATCGTCCCGACCACGGTTTCCACCAAACTCTTCACCTGCAGTGTCCGAAAGGTTAAATCCGCGTTGCTGTGCAGCCCGAACACCTCGGGGGAGTCCTGGGACGGGAGCGCTTCAATGCAAGTTCGTATTTCCTCGATTGTTTTGCAATCCGGAACCTGGTATCCGGGAAACAGCGTCAGGTTTTTTTCCAACCCGCCGCGGTTGAAGTACTTCCCGGCGTACTGTTTGTGGAAAAGAAAAGAGGTTAACGTCATGTGTTGGGCGTGTATTGGACGATGTATGGACAAACAGTCAGGGTAGTCGGTCTGAACAGTCCCCAGCTGAGAGATAAAACAGTGTGTGTCGGGTTTGGGAAAGCCCCGTCCGGCCGTACCGTGTCCATCAGCAGTTCGTCAAACCCGTCCGTGATCCGTCCTCCGTACTGAATGGAACTGACCATGTACGTCACCGTGGGCCACGTCGGGCTCGGGAGCTTTTTCGTGTCCATCTCGGTCAGGTGGTTCTGAAGAAACTGCACGCACGCGGAAAGGTCGCTTTGGTTGAACTCGTACGGCACGTTCCACCCGATCGGCCCGAACTTTCGGCGCTCTTGTACGATGGAGTGCATGTAGCACATCACGAAAAGCATTTGCCTCCACTCGAAAAGCGACACCGCGTCCAGCATGTCTTGGCTAACCCAATTGTACGAGTTCCGTAACCCAGCCCGCATCCCAACCGGGGCTTCGTTTGTTATTTTGATGCTCATCTGTAGTAAACCGATCGGGAACTGCGGGTGCGGCTCCGCCGTGATCCACAACCTGAAATCTGTGTGGAGGTTCTCCGCTTGCAGTAGGTACACCTCAATCTCAGCCATGTAGGCTAGCCCCAAGTGCGTGTTCTGTAACAACACCCACTGCCCCATCTGCGTCGCAACCGACATCAGCCGCCGCGCGATTATTTCCTGGCCTTGGCCCATGGACACGCCCACCGTGGTTATTTTCTTCTTCTTCGCGAGTTCCTCAATCAGCTTCGTGGGATCCGCGCCGGGCGATAACAAACAAATCAGAGGCACGTACGGCGTGCTTTCTCCCCACGTGTGCTCCATGTTCAGGGGGACGGACTCCACGAACCTCTCTCCAAGAGCCTCCGAGATGTACGTCTGCGCGGCGACCATGGTTCGGTCTTCCCGCAGCGCCTTCACAATACACATGCGCTCGAACGAATTCACGCGGTCTGCGATGAGTAAAAGAAAGGGTCAGTCTTGAGTCGGCGAGTATGGGTGTACTTCGTAATGTGTATGAGGGATTGGGTATAGTAGTGGTACCGGACTTTCCGACTGTACTCCATAAAGAGCAGGTAACAGTGCGTATGTGATGTATGTAGTATCTCCTTTTAATGACGGCCGCGGACGTCAAAGAGGGGCGGCAGAAACAGTGTGCCGCCTGATTTGGGAAAGGCGCAAAAAAATACCAACCTTCGAAATCGGGAACCCGCGCCGCTTCCGGCGCTTCCTTGTCGTACCACGCGCGCCACAGCTTTTCGTTGACGTTGATTGATTCCACGATATCGGCAAAGCTTTTGTGTTGCGACATGGCGACTAAATCCAGCCAGCACTTGTCCGGGATCCACGCGTGCGGTTTCTTTTTAACCGACTTTGGGTCGAGGCTCCCGCCGCCTTTCAGAAACACGTTTACTAAATCCAAACTCAACGCCTTGGCGCTGACTTGGATTTTGTTTGTTAACATCAGCGCAAACGTCAGTTTGTGCCGCTCGAACAAACCGCGCTGGATGTACAGGTAAATGGAAAACGTCATCCACTCGGTGATGTTTTTTATGCGCTTTGGAGTTTTGCCAGAAAAGTGTCAGTATTGTATGGTCAAACAGTCGGAGGGATTTGGTAAGTGCAATACGTACCTTCGCGGGCATCGGGGCTTTCTCCGCGTCGTCGATGGCGCGCTCGTACAGCGCGTTGAACTGCCCTAAAGATGTTTGGTACATCACGTCGCAGGTGGCGAACTCGGCGATGAGGAAGTACATCAGCGTGGCGCGGTGCGCGACCGGGCGGTACTCTTCGCACGCTTCGGTGATTTTGACGTTTGTTTCCGCGGCGGTGGCGAGCTTCTCGTTCACGTCCTGCGCGGTTTGCTTGGTGTTGTTCAACACGTCAATCAGCTCCACGTCGTCCAGTAAGTTGCCAGTCGAATTCGCCAGGCGGAACAGCAAGTCATCCTCCAGCTGTTTGATTTTCTTTTTGTACGAAGTAACCTCCTCAACGAGGGCCATGCGTTGTTGCTCAAGTTCGTACTTCTCCTTCAAAATCAGCTTACCAAGGAGCTGGTCCTCCAAACCAACCATGGTGACGGTGAAGTCGATGACCAGCGTTTTCGCGCTGAACTCGGGGGAGTAGTGCGGGTTCGGTAACCGGCTCGTGCTGCGATTGGTACACGAAAAGTCAGTCTTTCGTAATGTGTATGAGTAAACAGTCAGAGTAATCGGGCCGAACAGTCACCAGCTGAGAGGTAAAACAGTGTGTGTCGGATTTGGGAAACGCGCAAGGCCGTACCAGTACAGGGCGAAGGAATCGCTGAAATCAACCTCTTTCCCGTCGCTCAGCACGATGATCGCGTTCTTCCCTTTCCGCACGATCCTCTTTTCCAGAATAGGGTCCAGTATGGGGTCAAGCGTTTCTTCGATGTTCTCAATCAACATCGGTTTCCCAAAGCTCATGCAGTCTTCTAAGTGGTTCCGGAAGTTCTTATCCCCAAGCGTGGTGGTTTTCATGGCGTTCACTTCTTCCCTTTTTTTGATCCACGCCAGCCCCTGGCCTTGCGGATCCACAAGCACCGGGTACCGCGTCGCGCGCGTGGTCATGATTCCGTTTTGAATGGAAAGCTCGTCCGTGGGCAACCCCTGCAGGTTCCACTCGCCGATTTCACTCTCCTCCACCAGGAACCGCGTGACGTCCAGGTTTTCGGTAACCGGAATGCCGCGCGAGAAAAGGTCGCCGTAGAAGTCCCGTGTGCATAGTAGGTCGCGGAACTCTTTGTTGAACGGGCCGAGGTACGACACGAAGCTACTCGCCATCGCGCAATCCCCGGTGAGCCTTTGAATTTGTAAATCGAACTGTTTCGACTGTTCCGTCCACCGCACCTCTTCACCCGCGAGGGCGTTGATCAGCGTGGACGCGGCGTCCATGCGGTACTGCGTCGCGGTGGCGTCGTCCTCCAGTTTCTTCTTCTCCCCCATCGCGAACTCGAACTTTGTTTGCATGGCGTCTAAATTGGACTGCACAACAGCCAGCGCATCCTCCGCGGTTTGCTTTTCCTTGTTCGCCGCCGCTAACTCAGCCTCCGCCGCGCGTAGCATCATGATTTTCGGATCAACCACTTTCGCGACTTCGTGGTACGTCACCATGGCTTGCGCCCACCCGCACAACCCGACCGCGGCGTTTGAGGCCTTCGCCGCGTCCTCCGGGTTGAAATCGGGCGTCGCGAAGTACGGCGCGAGAAGCTCGCAGGTTTCGTCGTTTATGCGTTCCTTGGGGAACGCGATGAGTTTCGCCAGGAACTGCGAATCGCCCATCATCTTCACGCTTGTGGGGTAGTTCTCGGAGCTGTTAAAGCACATGAACCCCTTGAACTCCTGCCACTTGGTTTTCTCAATAGGGAACTGCCGCAGCAACAACACGCAGTCGAAAACCCGCTTCACAAGATCGGGCGGGTTCTTCATCGCCTTTAGGTTGGTGATATCTTTCGGCTTGATGGAATCGAGGGCGGCGAGCGCGGCGTCTAGCGCGGGTTGCGCCTTCGCCAGGTCCGCCTCCGCTTCCGCCTTTTGAGCCGCGATCGCACTCGCCTTAGCAGTCACCGCGTCCACGATGACGTTGACTTTGGCTTTTTCCTTCTCCGCGACCGTGGTGTTGGCGCTGATTTCTTTCAAAAGCGTGGCGCTGACTTTCTGCGCCTCGGCGAGCTCGACGTTCTTCGCCGCTAAATCCACCTGCATGGTTTTCACGTCCGCCTTCGCGTCGAACAGTTTGCTGAGCCCGCTGTTGATTTTATCCGCCAAAACCCGAACCTCGCCAAGTTTCTGGTCGTATAAACTTCGGTACCCGGCGATGAAGCTGAGGTAACTCTTCGGGGTGACGTACACGTTCCTCCGAAACTTGTCAAAGTACTCCCGGCACGCTTTGATTGTAAAACAAAGTGTCAGTCTCGGATAAGCAAACAGTCTTGGGATTTGGTGAAATACAATACGTACCTTTCGTGACCGCGACGTGCACGCCCCCCATGTGCGCCTGCAGTTTTCGTTTCACGGACTCGTCGCACGCCATTTCGAAGTCGCCGATGAACTTGGTCGATACGGCGACGAGGGCGTCCTGCGGCCACGGCAGGAACCAGTCGATGGTACACCCGTTGATTAAGCCCGGGAAGTCCCGCGCTCTTTTTGAAAACTTGTCCCCGACAGGGGAGAAACACAAACATAGGTGTAGGTTGTCCCGCACCCGTGAGGTGAAAAAGTTCCACAGGTTGTCGTAGGAGTCGATTTCACCCGGAGCGTGTTTTTTGAACGCGGGCCGGCAGTCGTTGACGAGCGCGTCTTGTTCTTCTTTCGGGAACAAACCGGCGACCTCGCCAGTCATCAAAAGCTGGTTCAAGTATTCCAGGAAACTCTCCTCCTTGACCTCCGCGTCGGTGAATATGAACGCGACTTTCTGGCCTTTCAGCCCCGCGACTTTGTACAGGCTCTTTAAATCCTCAAAAAGATTAACCGTGTTGTACGTCTTGGTGATTTGGATTTGAAACGGAAACGCACCGGCGATGTACGCGGCTAGCCGCGTTAGGCTTTGCTTGCCACTCCCGCCGACGCCTATCAACAAAGCGCTTCCCCGGTCCATACACAAAAGCCGCGAAATACGCATCATGTGCTTCAGCGCGTCTTCAAAGAGCACCAGCTCCAGTTTCACGCTTTTCGACGTGTCGTTGAACATTTGCTGGCGTTTCATGGCGACGTCCGTGAGGTGCGCGAGGGACACCGAGGCTTCGTAAAAGCTGGGGTTCGCGTCAATCAACTCACCCGTTTCCTCGTCCATCTCGGGCTCGCGCAGAAAGTCGACGAAGTAAACACGCGTCTCGACTTGCTTCACGATTTGCTTTCCATACGTGTCCTCGATGAGCTTACGATAAATAAAAGAAAGTGTCAGTCTTGTGTTGGGCGTGTATTGGACGATGTATGGACAAACAGTCACCAGCTTCGGTAAAACAGGGAGGCGGGATTTGGGAAACGCGCAATACGTTACCTTCATAATGAGCGCGTCGCCCCAGTCCTTGTCCTCGTGCGTGGTGAGCTTGTCGCAAAACACGCGCTCGCACTCGTGCCGCCAAAGCGCGACGAGGTATCTGCTTGTAAAAAATAAAGGGTCAGTATGGGCAAACAGTGTTGGGATTTGGGAAATACAACACGTACCCTTCCGGCGTGCTTACGGACCCGCCATACGCAGGCCTTTTGGTTTCGTCATCCACAGCCTTGAACCGGTCTCTTTCCGCTAAAATCACGCCCTGGAAAACCTTGGAAAGCTCCCTCATGTTGAACAGGTAGTGAAACTTCGCTGGCGTCGGGAGCATCTTGTGTTGGACTTGGTTCCACAACTCGACGGTTAGCGGGACGAGCTTTTCCGCGCACGCGCATAGTTCCGGAGTGAACACATCGCTGGCGAACCGCCCAGCGACGAGCTGCCCGAAGATGTTGTTAATAGCGGCGACGCTGGGAAGCGGGACGTTGAAAATCGCAAAGTGGCGTTTCAAACGGTTGGGGATGTCGTTTTTACCCCCGCCCGGGGTGTTCATCGCGGCGAGGTATTGGCAATCGACGATCATCTTCATGTCCCCAATAGGTTTTTCCAGTGAGTACATCCCGCCTTGCTCCAGCAGTTGCCGCACCGCTTCGTTCGTGACCTGGTCGCCCCACTCGTTCATCATGGGCATGGAAACGTCGTCGATGAAGAGGATCATCTTTTTCCCTCCAGGCGGTCCGTAGGTTTTGCCCTGTCGCTTTTCCACGCTCGCCTCCACCGCGTTTTGAAATGTCTGCGGCGTGGTGAGTGACGAGAAGGTTATGGCTTTTTGCCCTAAAACATCCGAATCGAACCCGCCCATGAACTGCTTGATCGCGGTGGTTTTCGCGGTTCCAGGGCCGCCCACGAAAAGCGCCTGTTTGTCCACGCGTGTCACGAGCCGCAACAGGTTTTCCAGCCGCACCGAGTCCAACGTCGGGATGATGAGTCGCGCGAATTTCGGTTTCTCTTCAGACGAAGGGTACCCCCACGTAGGCACCACGTTTCGCCAGTGCGTCCACTCCCCGGTGTCGTGCTCCACGAAAAACTCGAAGAACGTGTCTGATGCATCCGCAAAGGCTGATACGATAAAAAAGAAAGTGTCAGTCTCGTATGGGCAATCAGGGAGGCAGAGTGTGGTAAATGGGAAATACGTACTCGGGCAAACCGAACCCCCCGCGATTTCGCACATCTGCTTCGAAAGTTTCGGCCGGTCCGCCCACTGTAACATCCCGCCCAGGCTCCACGCCACGCAGTACAGGAACATCTTCTCGTAGTGCGAATCCCCTGGTGAGGATTCCTTGTCCTTCAACGACAAACCGCTTGCCGTGTGCGAGTTCGTTTCGAACGGTAACAAAACCCCTTTCAACAAAGTAATGAGGGTGGTTACTTGGCAAAAGTCCATGCTGACGTGGTCCCACGGCGCGCCCGACATGACCGGTTTGCACGTCATGCGCATGTGGTGAATCAGTGGGTCGACGTACTTGTCGAACAAGGCCTTCAGAATCGTCGCTTCCGCTTTGGGGCGCGTGTCCAGCCAGCTCGCCACGAGCGGGCGCCACCCTAGCTCGGTTTCGCTGACGTAAATGATCCCCGCCCTCGACACGGTCGCGGGCGACGCGTTGTTCAAGTTCTCAGGCTCGAACATGGCTTTCATGTTCCCGCTCATTTGCACGCGGTCGCCGTTGGCTAGTGTCAAAACTTTGTTATCGTCAAGCACCGTGTTTAAATTCTCGATCCAAATCGCATCCACCGGGCCGTCCAGGATGATCCACGTGTTGTTTTTCTTTTCCTTCGCCGCTCGGCGCCAAAGCACCGCGAAAACCCCATCCGTCCAATCGCCAGTCGCCGCGTCCATCCTGCCGAACATCTGAGGCGCCGTGATGGCCTTGGGGTTCATCTTCCAAATCACGTGCTTCACGCCGAGCTCGGTCAGCGCGCCCGCTAGGGTTTCCGCGATTGCGGTTTTCCCGGCGCCAGTCGGGCCCACTAGCATGATTCCGTGCCGCACTTGGTAGGTTTCGTAAAGCTGCACGCACTTGCTGAGCCAGGTGGGGTGGAGCTGTAAACCTTTGCTCGTGGCGACTTTGGCCATCGCAGCCTCCACATCCGGGAACGTCGCTTTGTCCGCCCTCGTGCCAGGGAAAATGTCGTCGATGAGGGACAGGAACAAAGTAACGTCCTCCGCGACGAACTTTGACATGTTCATATCACGCAGCGTGCGCATCGCGAGGTACACTTCGCTTTTGTCCGGGTTCGCGCGCTTCGACGAACCCATCGTTCGCAAAACAGACAAGATGTTCCGCAACCCGAAATCGTAATGCGGCTGCTTTGAAAGCTGCTGCTCGCACAACCCGTACAGGACGAAAAACTTTTTCCCGAGAAACTCGTTTTGCTGGTACCCGCACGCCGCGAGTTTTACTTTTTTGATGATTTGGCGGTTCGGGACCATCATGGTGACCCCACGGAACAGGGATTTCAAGTTCTCGGGGAGCTCCTGCCTTCCCGCGTACCCGGGGTTCATGGTGATGAAGAACCCGACCCGCGGGTCAAGGGAAACCTTGGCGCCGTCGGTGAAGATGAACTCGGTTTTCCGTTCCCGGATCGCGCTGAGCACACAAAACACTTGCTGCGCGCACACGGAGAGGACGTCCAGGTTGATGCGGTTGAACTCGTCGAAGCAACCCCACAAGCCGCTTTGCGCCAATCCTCGGTAGATTTTGCCCATGCCTTTGTAGTCCATCTGGTCTGAACAGTTGAACACCACGACGAACTTCCCTAGGGTGTTCCCCAAGTCTTTGGTGGTTTCGGTTTTCCCCGTCCCCGCCGGCCCGGCGGGCGCGCCTCCTAGGAACATGCCGAGCGCCTGCGAAAGCGTGACGTAGCAAATGTCCGTGAGTGGGGTGATGACTAGGCGTTCCTTCACGCCCAGGTACTCGTACGAGTACTCAAAGTCCACGTCGCAGATGCTGATGATCACGGTTTCACGTTCGGTTGACCAGTAGAAACGGCACTGTTTCATCCACTCGAAATCGCTCGGATCGCGGACGCGTTTTTTTTGCAAATCCTCCGAAGTGTCCCGCTGGTGGACGTGCACCGTGATGCACGTTTCCAGGTTCTGACGCTCGTTCTTGCCCAGGGTACTCCGGGTGGTGATGACGATCATTTCCTTCAAAAGCGCGTCGCTTTTTTTCACCGCCCGAGACACGCCTAGTTTATCTTTCTTCGCGTCTGTTATGGCGCTCTGCATGTCCTGCGTCCACAGGAACTGAATCCCCAACAGCGAAACTTGCGCCGGGTGCTGAAAAATAAACGTCTCCAGGTCCTGCGTCTGCACCTCGGCGTGCGCCATTTTGATCACGCTTTTCATCGTGTTCTGCATGCCATCCACCAGGTTTTGTAGCCAAGCTTCGATGTTCCCGGTGGCGAAAACCGGGTCGTCTTCCAAAAACCCCTCCGCGCCCATCGTTTGGAACCGCACCACCTCGCCCTGCTGCGACGACATGTCGATCATTTTGAACTTTTGAGTTTTGCCAGAAAAGTGTCAGTATCGTGTGGTCAAACAGTCGGCGGGATTTGGGAAATGCAAGGCGTACCTTGTCGTTTTTGTCGAAGGTGACGTTCGTCACGCTATCGAACAAACCGCTTTGGAAGTGCGGGGTGACCATCACCGGTTCGGACCCCAAACTCAAAATCTCAAGCAAAGTCGGATCCGACACGAAGTAAAACCGGGGAAACTGCGCGCGCTTCGTATCAAGAAACGCAGTCAGGCTTTTTTGACACAGCTCCAGCTGGTCCGTGAGATACGGCAGCAGGGTCAAAATCGTATCGCCGCCGTAACAAACGCTCACCACCTGTGATTGCGAAAAAAAAGTGGTTAACGTCTTGTATGGGCAAGCAGTGTGTTGACGGATTCGGGAAACGCGCAATACGTACGTGCCGCGTTTCCACCGCGGCAGAGACCATCTTAAGGAACGCTTTGTCGATTTGGTTGAACCGCTTCGCCTCCAGGGGGAGCTGCTTCACGATATCGCCGCCGCTGAAAACAGCCTCCATGTAGATCCACATGTTCTGAACAACGAGCCACATCTCCACGACGTCGCCCACCGTGCTGAGCTTGGCGGTCCACTCCGCGACCGCGGTTTTGAACGGCGCGCTGTACCTGTTCGTGGCCATGCTCCCCAGGGCCATCTGGGAATCTTCGAGTTTCTCCACGAGCTCGCCCGTCGCCGCGGCGTCCAGGACGCAAAACCCTTTCGTTTTGAACTCGACGAAAACAAAGTTCTGGTCCTCCCAGTCAATGTCGATCTGCCCTAGTTTGGTTTCAACCTGCGCTTCCTTGTTCGCCCCGCCGGTGAGCTCCTCGATCTCGTCGAGGTGCGGAATCAGGTTCGAGTTCAGCAAGTCGCCTAGCTTGAACGTGTCTTCGGACATGTCCAGTGTCACGGATGTCAAATCCTGTAACGCGACCCAGTGCCTTTGCCTCATGGACGGCGCCGCGAGCGATTGCACCGCCGGGAGAATTTCCAAAAAGTCATCAATCTTTTTCCGCAAATCCGCGTACGCGGTCCAATCCCTCAGCGCTTTGGGAAGCTTCCTGCACTGGTTCTGGAACCCAGTTACTTGTTCGTTCATTTGCTCGATGTTCGCCACGACGTCCGTCCACAGAATTTCCGAGTAGTTATCAATAGTGCTGATCACGTCTTTGTACAGGTCGTACAACCGGTTCAGAAACTCAAGCTCCTTTTCCGTTTGCTCCAGCTCGGGGTAAAGCGTTACAGGCAAACCGAACAACGATTCGCCGTCCACGTACGAGTTCCACTTGCGTTTCCGGTTGTCGAACTGTTTCTGGTACGTGTCTAGACGTTCGATCGCTTCGGCGGGGGCGACACCGCCCACCATAGGCCCGTTTTTGTCCCAGTCAACACGGAACGCAACCGCGTCAATCACGAACTGCTTGACTTGCTTTAAAAGTTCCCGCTTGAACCCGGCTGAGGGATAAAAAAGAAAGTGTCAGTCTCTCGTAATGTGTATGAGTAAACAGTCAGGGTAATCGGGCCGATCAGTCTGCGGAACGTGGTGATTGGGAAACACGTACCTTGCAGTCGCTGTAAGTTTTCACCGACGCTCACCGCGCTTGCGACCATCTTGCCCCAGGTCTTTTTCAACCCAGCAACCTCTTCCGTTTCCGAAACTGGCACGGATACTTCGTACCGCGTTAACAGGGCGTAGACGTGTGTTATCGGGTCCATGATGGTGTCGATTTCGCTTTCCTTCGTGCGGATGTCCTGCTGGATCGCCATCACTCTGCGCACGTCCTCCAAATCCTCCACGTCTCGCGACAACAAAAGCGTGGTTTCCTTGACGTACTGTAACAGCTGCGCCAGCTTTTCCTTGCCGTGCAGGTGCAGGTTCTTAGCGAACTGCGCTTTCCAAGTCGCGGCTTCCTGTCGCAACGCGAGTTTCAGGGGCGCGGTCTCCAAGGAAAGCGGCCCGATGACGTGCACGGGCGCGAACTTGTGCACCGCTTTTTCGATGCTCATGTACTGATTGTAAAAAAAGAAATGTCAGTATCGTATGGGCAATCAGTCTGAGGAATGTGGTGATTGGGAAATACTCACCTTCATCAGTTCCTTTTCAAAGTGATCAAGACTGGGGTTCGTGGCGATGAACTCGTTGTACTTCTCCGTAAGGTTGCTGAGGTACAGAAAGTCGTACACTTCGTAGGTTTTCAGGTGCGCGTTCACGGCTCGGCGAACGGACTCCACCGAGCCGGTGAGCAACAACACCAGTTTCACGATCGCGATGTCGCTCGCGATTTCGTCGTAAAAGCTCTTGGTGCCGATGTTGTCGTAATCAACGCTCGGGTCGTTCGCCTCGTCGCCGTTCAAATCCGTGTTCCCCCACCGTTGGATTTGCCGCGACACGTACAGGATCTTTTTAGCCGCGCCGTTGATTGCGTGCTGCACGTCATCCAGGTTGGGCTGTAACACCACGGAAGGCACGGAGAGCTGCACCGTGACTTCGAAAAACGGCCGTTCCAGGAAAAGAAAACCGCCGCCGAAGTTGGCGCCAACCTTTTTTTTCAACAAAGCGAAGCTGAGCGGGATGGGTAAATCAAAGTGTCAGTCGGGGGTGTGGGCAAACAGGGAGTCGGCTGATTTGGAAAAGCCTGGCCCACACGTACCTCCGTTTCGTGGCGTGGAACACCGCGCTGTAGGTCATGCGGGCGTAGTACCCTTTGAAGGCGTTGACGTGCGCCGGGTCTATTTGCGCGATGACCGCGCCGGTTTCGTCCCGGGGCAGTTTCTCCAACAACAACAAAACAATCTCGTCGCACGCCCGTCGCACTTCGTCGCTTTTCACCGCAAGCGCCCTGCCCTCGGTTTTCGTGAACCTGGTTTGCATATCCACAAACTCCTCGCACGACGTGGATTGGTCATCCGGGAGGTTAATCAACACCGACCGGCTCGCGTTTTTCAGGTTGAAATCCACGCGGTTGTGAAGCGTGTCGTTGATTTTGCGAACCAGGGTTTCCAGTTCCTCCAGTTTCAACCAAGCGAGTTTAAGAAACAAGTCGATGTTCGTGCTGGTCCAGGTTAGATCCGTGAAACCCGGTTTCAGGGAAAGGAGCACGTCCGCTAGGTGCGGCTGTAACAAATCGAGGGTCACGGGGGCGATTTCGTGCAAAACCCGTTCGTGCTCCGTGATCAAGTGCGTCAATCGGTTGAAGTAGCTCTTGAACCGCTCCTCTTGCGCCAGCACTAGTTTCGCCGTGTTCGGCACGTGCACGTCAAGCTGGAGCATGAACTTGGCTTCCTTGATCAGCTTGACGATGTCGGGATCGAAGTTCACAAGAAGCGTGCCCGTCACCGGGTGCTTCACCAACAGCGTTGCCCGCAAACCAGCCTTGCTCTTCTCCACGCCCTTCATCCAAGCCGTGTGCCACATCTGTTCGTACGTCACGAGCGCCAGCGCGACTCTGTTGTACATCTTCACGATCCGCTTCGCGCCTGGGGCGAACATGATGAGTTCGTTTTTGGAAAAGTCCCGCATGGGTTCTTCGATTCGTCGAAGCAGCTGCCGCGCCCAAAGAATGTCCCCCGCCACGGGAGGCGCGTTTCGCGGTTTCGGCGGGTTGTGCTTTTGAAGTTCGTAGGTTTTCTGCACCGCTTCTAAATCGGCGCCGTAGTTCCTGAAGATAACCGGGTACTTGTCGTCCAAATCACGTTTCAGGGTCTCCCGGTGCATGATCGCCCTGAACTGGTTCAACAAACGCAACGCGGAGCTCGTGCTTGTTATGTTTTCAAAACTCTTGTTGATGAACTCCTGAAGGCTCGTTTCGAGGTCGTGCACCGCGACGTTGAAGTCGAGAAAGTCCCGGTCGAACTGGTTCGCTCTGTATTCCAAAAGGTCGTACGGCTTGCGCTTGAACTCCTCCACGGCTTTGAAAAACTTTTGAGTTTTAAGAAAAGTGTCAGTATTGTATGTTCAAACAGTCTTTGGATTTGGGAAATGCAAGACGTACCTTCTTAATCAAAACCTCCAAACCGTCGATGTGTTTGTTCTTCGCGAGCTCGGTGAACTGCGCGATCGTGTGTAGGGCTTCGGTGAGTTTCTGGCACCGCTTCGAAAACAGCGCGAACTTTCCAAACACGGTGTCCAACGCGAAATCAAACTGTTTCGGTTTCGGTCTTTGCGCGGCGAGCGATTCTTTTGTTTGGTCGTACCGAGAGCGGTACGCGTCGTACAGTTTCGTGACGTTTTGCAGCTTCGTCACCAACGCAGGCTTATCAACGTGCGACCAAAGATTCGTACCGTCCTCGCGCAAATCCTCCACGCAACGCGCGATCATCTGGTTGGAAATTTTGTAAAGCAAACGCGTCATGCGCGGCGTGGTGCCGTAGTACCGCGCCACGCTGTACATCATCACCACGTTGTTAATCAGGGACGGGAGGGTTTCAACCACGGCGAGGGGCGACGAATTGTACAGCGGCTCCAGGCTTTTCTCGAGGGTCGTGAGGTACTTCACGTTGTCCTTGGCTTCGTTCAGGGCGTCCGTGAGCCTTAAGTCCGTGGCTTTCCAGATTTTGTGCGCGCCGCTTCGCCCGGCGTTCGCCACGCCCAACACCAAACGGCTGGCTTTCGACTTGAGCTGCTCCGTGATTGAGTTCAGCATCCCCATTCGTCGTCGCCAAAACTCCAGCTCCGTGTCGGGGCCGGCGTCGTCGCTGAGATAAATAAAAGAAAGTGTCAGTCTTGTATGGGCAAACAGTGTTGGGATTTGGTAAATGGGAAATACTCACCTTTCTTTCTTGCCGGTGTCAGCCAGTCGGGTAACCCGCGGTACCGCGGGTTTTTTAACAACCTCCGACTTTTCTTTTTCCGACCACGGCGTGGATCGCGGCGTTTTCATCCTTCCAGGAGTCGTTGCGAGGCTTTCCTGTCTTCCCGGTGTGCCGAAAGAAGCGCCCCCCGTCGCGTCAGTCGCGTCTTGTTCGGCGGCGGCGTCGGGGTCGTGTAAAATTTCGCCGAAAAACGCGCCGCCGCCCTGCGTCTCCGCGAGCGTCCCCTCCGCTTCTTCGATCCACTGCTCCAAAACCTCGTCCACGTGCGCTGCAACCAGTGGGTTGTTCGCTAACTCGGCAAAAGCCCCTGGGCGCATTTCTTTCATGTCCCCCACGATTACCCGCTCCGGCATGGCGAGCTCCGCGACGGCGGTGAGACTGGTCGCCGCGTCGTTTAAGACGGCGCCGAATCGTTTCACGTTCCCCAGAAACGCATCCGTGGTTCTGTTTTCGTACAAGAAAAGGGTCAGTGTAAGTATAAGCAAGCAGTCAGTATAAGCAAGCAGTCGGCGGAATTTGGGAAGGCCGGCGCAGCACGTACTTGCTGTTTGCGTTCTTTTTCGTGATACCGAGCTTTCCCCAGTCTTTTTGTTGTTTCAAAACCGGGTGGTACAGGTGGTTCACCATGGTTTTCAGCGCATCCAGGGCGCTGCCTCTTGTGACGCCGAACAGCACATCAGTCCCCGGCGCCACGATCGCCTTCGCGCCGCACACCCGCACGAAATACGCGCACTGCCCCGTCACCGCCGCGCCGTCTTTGCCGTCCGTGAGTGTCAACACGCTTTCCGGTACGGTTGCCTTGGCGACGACGTGGACGTTGCTCTCGATGTTTCCAAGCGCCGCGCGCGTCTTGCCGCCGCCTTGCTTTAACTCGTTCAGCTTCAGGGTTGCTTGCACCGCGGTCGCGCTTCTCCAGCGACGCGCGTGCTGCGGAGGCTCCCGGGGTTGGTACAAAAAAATAAGCTTTTTCCCTCCATCCGCCAGCCAGAAGTCCTCCACGTTTTTCTTGAACGGAAGGAGCTTCGTAAGCGCATCGGGGAGCGGTATACCGAACGCGTCCGCGATCTGTGGGTGTGGACAAGGGAAGGGAAGGGAAGGGAGTCAGTACGTGGCGCGGGTGTTTGGGTGTGGGGTTAGGGGGAAGGGTAAAGCGCGTCTGAAGGACGACGCGACGAAACCGATTAATCGCGTCGTCCTAGACAAACGCGACGGAAGGCCTTGGTCTGGTCGCCCTTGGGCGGCGGTGACCGCGCCCGCATCTGCAAGCCCATGTCCCTCGCAACACGTACCTTGTCCGCGATGTATTCCATTTTGCCATATGCCTCCGCCATGGCGCTCGTCGCGCGTCACCACCTGAGACTACCCCGACCTCTTCGCCGACCTCTGCCTACGCGTCGATGACAAAAAAAGTCGTTGCTTGGCCGTGTTCAACGTGTTCAACTCCGCGAAATCGAGCCTTCGCGCCTTGCCGCCCGCCGTGCGCCGGGCGGTGCACGGTACCCCCAAACTCGGGAGTCACACGCGCGACACAGGGCGTTACTTCCGTGGGGTTAGAGCACCAGAAACACGCGTTCGTGGTGGTCCGCGCCGGTCGCAGTGCACGCCTTTCCGAGGGAATGTCTGGTTCAGGGAATTTGAATTCGTCTGTGTTTCCGCTTTTTCGCCACCAGCTAGCCGTTGGCGTTGGCTCGCTGGCGTTGGCCCGTCCCAGGCGAAGCAACGAAAAAAAAACGACCGAACGAAATGAGTCGTGGTGTCTGTTTAGCACACATCAGTCGTGCTGCGCGGGCGACGCGCGCGCGGAGAGTACCCCGGCCATGGCGGACCACGACGACATGCTTACGGTGGAGCCCGAGGAACCGGTGATTCACGACGTCAAGGTACAACACGCGTATCGCACCACGGTGAGTTTGCGGAACAACACGCGAAACGCGCTGGAGGTTTCCATTCGCGCGGGGTCCCCCGAGCGCTGGGCGGTGGCGCCTTCGAGTGTGTTTCTGGAAGCCGGTCGTACCATGCGGGTTGATTTGAGGCTAAAGCTCACCAGAGAGCTGCGGCCGAAACGCTTAGCTGGAGGCGCTGGAGCAGTGGGGTCGTCCTCCGGGGACACGCAACATGATGGGGTGGACACAATCACACAACATCGGCAACGAGACGTGTTTCACGTCAAGACGGAGTACTTCGAGCGACGGTTCCACGCGAGTTTCACGGTGGCTGGCGACGAGAGCGGCGTCGCGACGAAAGAAATACAGATCGAAGACCGCGGAAGGAGCGTTTCTTTCGCGTCTGGAACGACCGGAGGTACGTCAGGCACAGCAGAGACCACCGACCAACAGAGGTCCACATCACCAGGGCGAGGGCGTTTTGTGGGATCCAACAATCCTCCGGGAACGAGCGCGTCATCCGCGCGCGCCGCGCAAAGTTCAGACGATAAAGACCCTGCGTGGTCTTCTGCTAGAGTGCGAAAAAGCGAAATCGCGATCCTGGATGACCGCTTGGACCACTTAGAGAAATCCAACAAACGAGCCTCGCTTGATATCAAGGACAAAGACGAGCTGATTCGCGCGTTGCGTTCGCGGCTGGCGCTTGTTGGAAATACGATAGACGCGCGCGAAGATGGCGACGACTCTCGCGACGCCACCGAAACCAGACAGCAAGCCGACGAAAAAATCGGAATCGTCTCCGCCCTGAGCTCGGCCCGGGCCACGATCAGCGAGCTCACCGGGGCGAACGCTGCGTTACGGGCGCGGTGCGACACGCTTGACGGCGAGGCGAGCGCGGCCCGGGCGGAAGCGGTGGGACTGCGACGGCGCCTCAGCGAGCTCGCCGGCGATAAAGCGCCTCAACTAACTGACCTGGTCGCATCCGCGCTACACGAAGAACGCAACGCGTACGAACAACAGTCCTTAAAAGCATTAAGAGTCCTGGAAGCCAAAGATGCCGTGCTTTTCTCTCGCGAGCGGGAAGTCGCGGAGGCGCGCGCGGATATCGGCGCGGCGCAAACCACGCTCACCGCAACGCGCCGGGAGTTGGATTTGACGGAAGGTAAGCTCATCGCCAGCCTGGACGAAACCAGTGCGCTACGCAGAGAGCTTTTCGAAACCCAAACGCGAGCGTCTGGGAAAGAAAAACAGGCGCGAGACACAACTGATGCTTTGCAAAAGGAGCTTGAACAAGTCAAGGAGAAAGCCTTGGACTCGAGGGACGTCGCTGAAAAAATAAAACGATTGGAGGAGGAATTAGTTTTCTCGCGCGCCGAAACCGACGCCAATCAACGTGCGCTTGAAGCATCGAGTTCCGAGAATCAGGGCCTGAGGGGTTCCCTGAAAACCGCGTCTCTCGAGAGGGAACACGCTTTCGCGAGACGGGAAACTGTTGAAAAAAGTGTCCGAAATCCGAGTGGGGGGAAACCGCCTTTGCCCGGCGCCACGGCTTTTGTCGCGGTCGACACGACGGCGACCGCGACGGTTTCGAAAGAAACCCCGAGTAATCACGTGTACCCCGAAACAATGTTCGTGCAGCCTGAGTTGGTCGTTTCTTCCGACCCCAGGCTGGTGGTTGGCGAAATCACGCGTCTAAGGGACGAGCGCGACGCGCTCGTGAGGGAAATCGGGGAGTTTCGGGAAACGGCGACGGGCGCGACGCTCGAGGCACGGAACAACGAAACGAAACAAAACCAAGCGAAAGAGTCATTAGCTTCGGCTTCCGCTGGTAGAAAAGAAAGCAACGTCACCAACAAAGAACTCGCCGCGCTTCGGTTACAAGTCAAGGAGTTACAAACCGCGCTCCGTTTGCGCGACGGCGACGCGCGGCGATCGGCGGCGGCGAAAGAAGCGGACCGCGTGGCGGAAACCGAGTCCCTGCGCACGGAACTTGCCGCGATGCGGGACCGGCTTACACGCACGACACGAGATGGGAAATCGAGTAAATCTAGTGATTCGCAAAGGGACACCCCTCAGTTGGCGCATGAACCCGATTTCGCGGCGGCGGAAAAACGAGCACGCCTCGCCGACGCCAAAGCCGACGCCGCGGAGCGCGAAGCGAAAGTGTCGCGCGACCGCCTGGCGGAGTACGAACTGAATGACCGACGACATCGAAACGACGCGTTCACGGCCGGCCCGTCAGGGATTGACTCCAGATCCTCAGGCGCGGAGCAGCGCTTGTCTGGAAAAGTCACGACGCTGACCGCCGCGTTGGGCGCCGCGAACCGCCGAGTCGTCGACCTCGAAAACGCAATCAAGACGCACGGCGGGAAGATGCCGAAAGCGGTGACGTGGGGAGCGCCGGCAAGTGCTAGTGACGATGCACAAGAGATTCAAGGAGGTACAGACCCTTTGAACGTTTTGTCGATTCGCTGGGAAAACGAGCGCGCTCGTTTGGAAAGCAAGCTACGCGCCGCGAATGAGGACGGCGCGGTCCGTGTCCAGGCCCTGGAAGCCTCACTTGCGAGTCTTCGCAGCAGGAGCGGTTTGCACGCGGAAGTCGCGCGTCTCGGGGACGCCATCGGCTCCTCGGCGCGCGCCGAAATCAAGGCGAGGCATGACTTGAAACTCGCGGAGGAGAAGCTGGGAAAGGCGTTGTTGCGGTTGCGAGGGTTGGGCGTGGATGAAGAGGTGGACGAAGCCACGTTATCCACGCATGCGGCGGACCAAGCGCGGCGACTCGGGAGCATCGCCGTGCACGGCGGCGTCGCGGGCGGCGTGGACGGGCTCGGCGAAATGCCAACGGGTTCAGGTAACAACAGTGTTAAGTCACGCGGTGGTTTCGATCGCGACGCCACCCGGTACCACCTAGAGATTGACCGCTTGCGCGCTGAGTGCGAAAGGGTGGCGTTGGAAAGCGGACGCGAACAGAGCGCGCGCGCGGACGCCGCGCGCGAGCTCGCGTCGGCGCTGGACCGAGTCGCGGACAGGGACCGGGCGCTGCACGACGTGAGGGAGCAAGCCGCGCTGGGAAGAGAGAGAGCAGCGGCGACGAGGTCGCGGGAGCTGGGCGAAGCCACTCGGTCGCGGGCCGCCGCGGAAGCCAGGGCGGTGGAATCGGAACAAGCCGCGGCGGACGCCAAGGAGGACGCGCGAGCGGCGCGGACGGAGTGCGCGCTCCGGGTCGCCGCCGCGGACGCGGCGCGGCGGTTTGCGGAACGCACTGCGGAGCTCGCGAAGCAGGCGGCGTCCATCAAATCCGGTGAAGCGGTAAAAGCTAAAAGAGACGCGGAACGCGCGCACGCGACGCTTGACGAGCGCGCCGTCCAGCTCCGCATTCTCACCGAAACCGTCGAGGCGTTACAAGCCAGCGCGGGGTCGGGCGACCGGGAGCAGCGAATCGTCACCCTGGCGGCGCAAGCGGCTACCGCGCGGGCATCAGAAGCTGCGTTGGAACGAAGGTGCGCGGAGCTTTCCGCGGAAGCGAGCGGGCGAGTCACCCGCGTCGCGGATTTGGAGAAACAGCTACTTGAAGCGGAACGTGGCGCGAACGCGGCGGATACCCGGGCGGACGCCGCGTGTACGCGCGAAGCGCTTGCGTGTGACGAACGCGCGGCGGCGCGCGAGGAAAGTAGCGCGGTTGGCGAGGAAGCGGCTGCGCTTTCGCGGCGGGTGGACATCGCGCAAGACGCCCAGGCGTCCGCCGAAGCCAGAGAACACGCCGCGCGAGTTGCGCTTGAACACCAGCACGTAAGGCACGTCGAGCAACTGCAGTACGAACGCGAATCCGCGAACGACCGGTAAGCGCCTTTCCCAATCACCACTCTCCGCCTACGCGATTGCCCATACCCCGACTGACACTTTCGGCGTTAATCGTGTAGGTTGAGGAAAGCCGCTGACAACGCCGCGCGCGCCGCGGGTGTGGTTGGCGTGGTCAGCGCTGCGTCGTATGGAAACGCGTTCCACACCACGTTTGTGCATAGGGACGCGCTTTTGGACGCCGTGCGAGACGCGTGTGCGATTCGCGAAAGAATCGAACGACACCTCATTGACGTCAGCGATACCGTGAAAGCGTTGTTGATTTCAAGGACGCAACGCGAAAAGGAAAACAAGGAGAACGAGAACGTGGAAGGGAAACAAGACGCGCCGAGTTCCAAACGAGGCGTCGGTGCGTCGTTCCCGGTACAGGGTGTTAAACACTCGGGCGGTGACCTTAAGGTCAACTCAACTTCCAACACGACTCACGACAACCAGTGGGCCTTCGCGGTGTTACAGCGGTTGCGGCAGCTGGTGCTTGAGGCGGAGCGCGAGGTCGGGCGCGCGACGGTTGCGGCGCGAACGGCGGCGGCGGGCGAGAGCGCGGCGCACCGCAGAGCCGCCGCCGCGGAGGCTGCGCTCGACGCGCGCACCGCGGCGTGGGAGGAAGCCACGTCATGTGCGAGCGCTGCTGAGGAACGGTCCGCGCTCCGGACGGCGGTGGCCGGGCGGTGCGCGGAGGAGCGCGCGCGGTTCGCATACGCGCGGGTGGCGAAACTGGAGGACGCGCTTGTAGCAGGTACGTATGCATCCTTTCCCAAATGCAGGCACACTGTTTGCCCATACAAGACTGACACTTTTCTTTTCCACAAACAGCGACGCGAAAGCTGACTGAACAAACGGGCGAGGCGAACCGGGAGAAACGTTGCGCGGTTGAACTGACGCGCGCGGTGGATTCGTTAGCGCGCCGAGCCCGGGTCGCGGAAGCGGACGCGACCGCGGCGAAGCAAGCCGCGCACGCGGCTGCGGAGGAACTGGAAGGCTCACCCAACGGCGGCGATGCCGTGAGGGACCTCAAGGCTTACTTTGAATCCGAAGGTACGTATTGGGCCTTTCCCGAATCCCGCCGACTGTTTGCCCATACAATACTGACACTTTCTTTTATTTATCGTAAGTCGTCGGGCGCATGATTCTCGGGACGCGGGCGACCGACGAAAACAAAACAAACGAACAAGCCACCGAAAACGCCCGCCTGGTGGGGGTCACGCGGGAACTGTGTGCCGCGAAACTCACCGAACGGAGCTTGCTCGCGAGCCTCGCTGCGAACAGGCGCAGGGCGGACGCCGCGGCGGCACACGCCGTGGAGCTTCGCGCGAGTTTGGACGTCGCGGAGACGCGACTCGCCGAGGTGACTCGCGCTGCTGTGGAAAACGAACAAGAAAACACAAACGAAAACGCTTCCGAGCTCGCCGCGAAACTCTCGCGTGAGGCGCACGTCGCCCGGGAAGAAACGCTTCGCTTAAGAGCGCGGGTCTCCGAGCTCGAGCTCGAAACCGCGGAGCTCGCTGGCGGGCGCGAAGCCGCTTTGGCGGCGGCGAAGGCGGCGCGCGAGGGTACGTATTTTATTTCCCAAATCCTGACACACTGTTTGCCATGACAAGATTGACACTTTCTTTTATTTATCGTAAGGCGCTCGCGCGGAAATCGCAGCCGCGAGCGCGCGCGACAACGAAGCCTTCGCCGCCAAGGCAAGTTCGCTTCGCCGCGAGTCCGAGGCGGAGTGCGGGGCGTTGCGCGCGTCACTGCGAGAAGCGCAGTCACGTGCGCAAACCGCACGCGCGGAGACTGCGGCGATACAGGCCGAGGGTGCGTTGTTCGAAGACGCGAGCGCGACGCCGCGGTGGCGCGGAGTCGCCTCGAGCGCCGCGGAGGTGAGGGCGGAGAAAGCAGAGTCTAAGGCGCGCAAGGCGCAGACACAATTGACTGAGCTGAAGGATGAACTGAAGTTGAAAGAGCGCGTGGTGGAACAACTGCGGCACGCGTTTGACGTGAGCGCGGGGACGGCGTCGTCTAGTAAGAAAGCGGGTAAGCGCCCGAGCGGCGCTGCGGTGGACGCCGCCGTGGTCGCCGCGTCGGCGATCGCGACGTCGTCCGCCGTCAACGCCGCGCTCGGCCGGCGGTTGGTGGAGGCGCGGTTAGCGGAGGCGGACGCGCAGCGCAGGCTGAAAATCACGTCGCGCGCTGAGAATGAGTACCGCGCGATGGTGGCTGACCGAGACTCGAAACTGGTTGCGCTTGAACAGAAGCTGCGAGACGCGGGGCGGGATATCGCGACTGGCGGTGCGACGATTGGAACCGCGGCGCCGCCGCGAGCGCAAGCAAACTCTTCCCTGGTCCCGACCCCGAAAAGCGTGACCCCTCGCTCGACGCCCACGAAACAGCCGTTCAAGCCCCCCGGGACGACCTCCCGAGCCGCCGCGGTGGCGACGGAAGGCAAGGACAACGTCGACGCCAAGGGCAAGAGCATCGCGTCGCTCGCCGCGGCGGCGGCTTCCGCGAGACGCGGGTTGATGCCCGTGTCTGTCAGCGACGAAGACGAAGCAACCGTGTCCTCCTCCTTGGAGTCAAGAAACACCGCGGCCACACACAACTCGCCGCACGAGGGCTTTTCGACGTACATAACCCCTGAAGTCCTCGCGTCCGGTGACATCGTACACGCGTTGGCGCTCGAGTCGGAAGTCGCGCGTTTGAGGGTGGCTCGGCAACGCGCAGATAACGAAGTCGAGCGGCTCGCGGCTGAGTTGGCGGCGTTCAAGGCGCACGCGCCAGAGCCGGAGGAGATGGACGCGTTACGAGACGAAGCCTGCGCGTTGAGGGAACGAATCGCCGTGCTGAATGCGTCAGGGAGCCCTGAAGAGTTGCAGCGAGATATCAACTCCGCGGTGGTTTCCGCGGCGGCGGCGCTTTCGGGAGGTACGAACAACTCCGGACGCTACGCCACAAACTCAAATGAGGCGCCCAAACCTGGTTCCGCCGCCGCGGCGACGGAACACCTGGTGGGCGCTCTGAGGGAAACCAGGAACGAGCTGTTCCGGGCGAAGCAGGATGTGCGAGACATGACCCGGACTTTACGGGAAAAAGGCAAGGAGAAGGACTCCATGGACGGCGCCGAGCAAAGCCGACGGGAGGTGATCAGAGAGCTGACGCAAAGGGCGTCGCAGCTTGGTAAGGACAAAGCGGAACTGGTGGACGAAAGAGATAAACTCCGGGAACGGTGCCGCGCGCTGCGGAAAGAGCGAGACGCGACTGGGTCGGGCGATGACCAACAAAACACGAATCCCGGATTGGCGTACACCGGCCGTAAAGCAGCAAACGCATCATCCAACACTTGCGTGGATTGCGCCATGCAAGCCGGTCCCTCCCTCGGCGACGCGGGCGCGCTTGTTGACGCCACGTCGCTCGGTGAGGTTTTACGGCAACGCGTTGCAGGTACGTATTGCATTTCCAACATCCAGCGACTGTTTGCCCATACAAGACTGACACTTTCTTTTATTTATCGCAGGGGTGGAGCGCGCGTCTGCGTTTTGCTTGCGACGCGCGAAGTCGCAAAGCGGCGGCGACGTCGCCGAGGTGGCGATTGAGGCGAACCTTCTCGCCGTGGACGCGGCGGCGCTGCGGGCGGTAGTTGAGGCGCTGTGCAGTGCTGGTACCAGAAATGAAAATCTGTCGCCGACCGAGATGGTCACCGCCGCGGCGATGGCGGCGATGCGCGCGATGCCGGGCGCCCCGGTGGTGCACCACGTGATGCCCAGCGTGGTGGCGGCGGCGATGCAGATGGCACCGCTGGTTGCGGATCGCAACACAATCGACGCACCAGTCGCGTACCGCGCGCGCACTCAAAGAAATGTCGCCACTGACGTTGACGGGCTGGCCGCTGTGATGAGAGACGTGGGCGTGGACACAGGGCCGCTGACGTCGGCGACGAGGAGCGGGCCTGACGCGCGGGACGACCCGGAGGTTGTCATCTCTGCGCCGCGTGACGTCGGTACGTCGCCTGGGATTTGCGAGCGCGTGCGCAACGTATCAGTGGGGGTAAACGTGGGTGGACAATCGTCTCCCCCTCCTAGAGGCTACTTTGACTCCCACCGAAACACCAGGGAAACCGGCGTGGACCCGAAGGCGCTCATGCACGACGCCGCGACGGCCACGGAGTTATCCACTGCGAACTTCAACCGTGACATGACCGCCGTTGCGGAGCGCGACGCGCTTGTTGAACGAAACGCGGAACTCGCAAAAGCGGAAGTTTCGTTAAAAGAAAAAACCCAGAAGTGGAAACTACGGTGCGAGAGCTTGCGCGGCGAACTCGGCAGGGCGATGGAGAAAACCGCGCAGGCGGAAACCGCCGCAGAAACGCTTCGCGCGAGCGTTGCGAAAACCGAAGCGGCTGGGACGGTAAAAGCACAACCGGCGGATGCGGGTTCTGTGTCTGGTGACTTATCAACAGACACGCCAATCCCGCAAACCCCCGAAGCGATCGCAGCGGCGTTGACCGCAGCTCTCGGGCAAGCAAAAGACGCCGTCGCCGCCGCCGACGCGCTTCGCGACGAACTCGCGTCGAGAGACGAAGAACACGCGCGCGCGGTTTCAGCGACGCGAAGCACGATTCGCAACCTGCGAGGGTCGTCCCCCGCGGACCGAGCCGCTTATTTGGAGGCGCTCCGGATACACGCGGACGACGCGTCCGCGCGACGACGCGAGCGCGAGTTTGGTAAGGGGGATGTGCTGAGGAGCGCTTTGCTTGGTGGCGGTGGCGGTGGCGCTAATGGCCACGCTTTAACTAAAACTGCTCCGTCTCTTACGACCGCCGCCGCGTCCGCAAAAAAACAAGATCTCGCTACGGCAAACGGAAAAGAGCTGCTGCGTCGCGTCACCGCCGCGGAAACGCGGCTCACCAAAGCGGTCGCGTCCACGGCGACCGCGTTGGCGGTAGCGGAGCAAGGCGCGCGTCGGTCGCAGGACCGGTTCGAAAAAGAAGCTGTCGTTAGTGCCGCGCGCGTTGAAGAGACGGTACGTGTTCCCTTTCCCAAATCCAGGCACACTGTTTTATCTCTCAGCTGGTGTCTGTTTGCCCATACGTGGTACTGCTGCAGGACTGACATTTTTCTTTTGGCCCAATCACAGGACCGTTTATGCGCCGTCGCGCGCGCCGAGTGCGCTTCCCTTAAAAACGCCGCCGCGCGTTCGGGAAGTACGGCGCGGTGGGGCCACGTCTCGAAACAGGCTCGGTACCGAACGTTGCTCAAGGAACTGCTGGAGGAACACAAGTGCGACCGGGCGGCGCACTCTTTGGAGTTGGCGGAGTTGCAGCGCAAGGTGCAAACTCTGGAGACTGATAAGTCGCACAACAAGACTCTGCAGACAACGGCGAGCGATACAAGCAAGACGATTGCGACGAAAAACCCTATCTTCTCCACCAAGAATGACGACGTGTCTCCCCCCAAGCGCCGGCGCGGCGCGCTCGCGAGCGACGACGCTATGTCCCCGATTGGCCGAGTCCGCGCCGCGGTTGTGGAGATTGAGACGCGGCGGGAAGGGTATGGTGGTGCGGTTCGCCGGGCGGTGCGCCCTGCTGGGAGTTCCGTGTCGTCCGATTCCGGGAGCGACGCCGGACCGGCGGCCGCGGCGGCGAAGGCGGAGCTTAAAACAACACAAGCGCCCTTCGCGCTGGGCGGCCGCGGCTCCGAGTTTTCTGTGTACGACATCGAAACCGAAACGACGATACCAACCACCACTCCTTTGTTACTCGCGGCGACGAAAGCCCGGGAGTTGCTCGGGAAGCTTTTGGCGGCGAAGGATGACGTAGAGCGGCTTGACTGGCTTGAGCAACGCGCAGTCGCGACGGAGCGCGAGCTGGAGCGGCTGCGAAGCGCGCGCGACGCCGCGACGGCGTGCGGCGCCAAGGCGGAGCGACGCGCGAAGCACCTCACAGGACGCGTGGAGCAGCTGCGAAGGGCTTTGTCTGAAGCCGAAAAGGTTTCCACGAGCGCCAGCGGCCCTGCTGCTTTCGCAAAGCTGGAGCAACGAGCTTTTGATGCGGAGACGAAGCTGGGGAAGGCGAAGAGTGACAGCACGCGGTTGAAATCGCTATCGGGGGATATCAAAAACGCCCTGGACCGTGTGAAGGCGGAGAGGGAAAAAGTTTTTGGGCTAGAGAAATCGTTAGCCGCGGCGGAAGCCAAAGCGTGTTCCACGAAAACGTCCCTGGACCGACGAGACTCTGCGATTGCTGATTTGCAAAGCAAGCTCGAATCCGCGGCGGCACAGGTGCTCGCGCTGGAAACCAGCTTGGCCGCTATGGGCGGCAGCGCGAAGGCGCACGGCGACGCGCTTAAGTCGCTGCGGGACGAGCGCGACAAACTCAAAAAGGAAATTGTAAAAGCAAAGGAAAAGTTTGACATCGACGTCCGCGACGCCGCAGTTGAGGCGGAAGCGGCGGAGCGAGCCCGAAACGCGGAAACCACGAAACGCTTGAAACGCGAAGCCAAGCGCATCGATGCGGTTCTCAAATCCCACGAAACGCGCGTGGACGCGGCGCGAGGTGAGGCGGACCAAGCGCGCGACGCGGTTTGCGAGTTGGAGCGTAAGAGTGCCGAAACCAGAGAGCTCGGTGTCCAATCCACCGCCGCCGCGAGAAGACACTCCATAGAGATGTTGGGGGGGGTTCGGTCGCTGGCACAAACAGTCGTGCGCCTCGCCGCCGCGGTGGGGCACACCGTGGGTGCCGCCAGTTCTCATAAAACCTCCGAGCAAACCGCCACGGAAGCCGCGGCGGCGGCGCTTGTCGATTTCGCGCCCGACGAAATCGCCGCGCTGTTGGGCGCGGATGAAAACGACGGCCTAAACGGACCTTCAGGGTCTTTGCCCATACGCGGCGGCGCCGCGTCCACCCCCGAGTCCTTCCACCAGCTGGTGCTTCAAATGGAAACCAAAGCGGAGAACTTGCTCAACGGTTTGGTTGCCGTCGGCGAGCGAGAGTTCACTGGGCGAACTGACTCGGACGCGTTTGATTCGCTGCGATGGATACTCGCCGCGGCGACGGCGGAGGCGGAACACGCCGAGTCCGCGCTGAGACGGGCGGTGCCGTCCATGGAGGACTGGTGGAATGGAAACGGGAAAGATGCTTCTGCGATATCACAAACTTCTGTGAGGACAGATACTTTTGTGAGGACAGATAGCTCTGAAAGAAAGGACGAAACGCCTCACGAAACCACTCGAGGTCGGGGGAAACAATCGGGGCGCGAAAAGAAATTTCCCCAAAATAAAAAAACAGACACGGAAACCGGCACGCGATTCAACTTGACAAACGCCGCGCGGTTGTTGGCGTCGTCGGACGACGGCGAGAGTAACTGACTTTATTGTCATGACTGTGAGACAGTCGAACGCATCGCGGTTTAGTTAGGGTTTAATTATTGGTAATCAAAGAATAGAGTAATACAGTAACGCGTGCTGTTCGATACTACGGTAGCGACGCTCGCCGAAACCACTGACCCTATTATATATAGTGGAACAAAACCATCTCTCTTATTTTCATTGTGTTCCTCGCGTCTATGGCCGCGGAGACGGAGACGGGTCCGTCCGGATCCGCCCGCGTTTTCGTGTTGTTCGGGGTTGCTGGATGCGGGAAAACCACGCTGGGTAAGGCGCTTACGGATCGTTTGAACGGCGTGCCCGACCGAACCAGGGAGTCGGTTTTTCTTGACGCCGATGATTACCACGACGAAGCTGCGATTGAAAAGATGAGAAGGGGCGTGGCGCTTTCGGAACAGGACCGCGCGCCGTGGCTCGCGCGCGTCCGCGAAGCCATGGTGGCCAGTGCGGCGCCTCTACCGAGTGACCCGGGTGACACGCGACGGCCAGGACGGGACGTCATCGTGGCCTGTTCCGCGCTCAAGCGTTCGCACCGAGCCTTTCTTTGGGCTGCCGAATCTCAATGGCTGGGAAGCGTAAAGTTTGCGCACCTGCGGGTTTCGGAATCGAGCCGCGACATCCTGGCGTCGCGGCTTGAGGCGCGAGCGCGAACCGGGTCGCATTTTTTTAATCCAAAGCTGCTCAAGATGCAACTCGCAACATTGGAACTCGATGGATCCGAACAAGAAATCGAGACTGGCGGAGAGGTACCCATTCAAGACGCCGTGGACGCGTTGTGGCGGGTGTTCCTCGCGATTGAAACAAAAACGAACGACGAAAAAACGAATGACGACAAAACACGTCTTTGGCAAGCGTCTCTTTTACACTTTATGGACGCGTGGTACGAAAAGATTAGCGTCATTGCGAAAGGATTAGCCTCAGAGGTTGACTCTGACACCACGGTCATTGACCACGCGTGTTTCCGGTGTTCCACGGAAACGCAGTACTGGGAGGTGCTTTTTGATTTACAAGAGATGGGACATACAATCGCCGGCGCTTCCGTGATCGGCGGGCGCGAAATCACCACCGTTAAGTTGAACCCGCCAATCACGTGGCGAATGAAAAAAATACAAGCAATAGAGGTACCAATGCCCAAGCCCGGCCGCCCGAAAGAATACGGGTGGGAACACGCGGAGGTGGCGCTGATGGAAGGTACCGTGGGTTGCGGCGAGGTTTTGGGTACCTTCATGAAAAAACATCCCGAAGTTCTGTTCGACGCGAAAGGGTTGGGAAAAGAAATAAACAAAGAGATTTCCCTCGACTTGGGCGACGGGCTCGCAGTAAAGTTCCACAACAGGCCTTTGCTTGAAGTCGTGGCTTGGGAGCTTGGAAACGGCACCGCGACGATTCCAGGTGCCGACGGTACAGTGACACTTGCAGGTGTCGACGGGACTGCGACGACCACACAGAGCAACGACGCGACCGAAACAACGGGAAAGAAACGAAAAAATATCAGTCCCGACGAAGAGTTAATCAAACTCTTTGATTTCGGCGACCCTTCGTGTGTCTTCGGCCTTGAAGTCCGAGAACCTTTTGTTTCCCGGATTTTGGCTGGCACGAAAACCTTGGAAACAAGGGGATACCCTTTGCCCGAGGGTTTGATTGGTAAACAACTGGTGCTTCTCGCGGCGCTGGGGTTGCGACCAGGGGAGTCACAAAAAAGTGCGATTCCAGACGAAGCGCCGATTGGCGCCGCGTTGGTCGTCGGGACGGTAACTTTTGACTGGGCGGTGAAGTGTACGTATTGGGCCTTTCCCAAATCCCGACACCGTGTGCGCATACGATACTGACACTTTTCTTTTACAAACACAGACGACACCATCGAGGAGTGGCATTTAGACACGACAGAACACGCGGTGCCGCCTGATGGCGACTCTCAATTCAAGTGGGACGGCCAAACCGCACTGTGGAAATGGCACGTGGCGCGGGTCACGCAATCGCGAAGCGCGGAGCCGTCGCCAGCGATGACGCGAAAGCTGCGAAGCGTGTTCCAAATACACGCGAGCGTTTTCGACCTGGGGCTTTCGTTGGGTGATGACGAGAATCTGGACGATGAACACGACGACGAGAATCTCGGTTTGATAGCCGACAACGGCACTCTCGACACTCTCGACGATGCGCAAGACGAAGAAAATGACCGCGGGCGCTGGGCGGACGAAGGCGCGTTTGACCGGCCGTGGCACTGAGTGTTTTGTGATTTAATCGTTTGACTAGGTAGATTTTATTATCGAACATCGAGTAGACTAGGTAGCTATGATTCAGTAAGTCCTAAAGTTCCCAAACTCAACGCAGGTCCCGTTCCCGTTTTCGCCGCGTCACCGCCTCCGCCGCCGCCACAGCCGCCGCCGCCGCGCGCTCACCCGCGGCCGTGCGGAACTCCACCACCCGGCTCGGCCCTTGCGTCTTCCTGTCCCGTTCCCGTTTCTCCGCGATTCGTTTCTGCGCGCTCGCGAGTGCGTCGTAATAGTCCTCCTTGGCGTACGCTTTCGGGTCGAAAACGTCCCTGGAAAAGTGCGTCGCCCGCTCGTCGATGCCGAAGTGCCGCACCGCGGATCGCAGAAAATCGGGGTTGCGGAACCCTTTGGATTTCCGCAAAGCGTCGTTCACGTCCACGCCGTCGCGTTTCAGTGAAAGCCACTTTTGCATCTTGGCGGTCATTGAGGCGCTGCAGGGAGAAGTGTCGGGTTTAGCCTCCGGGACCCGCGACGCGTGAGTTAGGAAACACTCGGGCGCGCTGTGTTTCAGGCGTAAAGGCGTCGTTTGGATTGTCTTGGACGTGTTTGCGGTTGACGTGGACGGCCCGCCCAGGGCCTGGGTGTCCCGTTTCTCTCCCTGCCGTCCTGACACAACACGTTCCTCTCCCTGGTCCTCTCTAAGTTCCTCGTCTGGTCGTTCCGGGTACGCTGCGTACGCGTTCGCGGTGTCGCCCGGCGCGGGGCGCGCGGGGCCGGCGACTGGCTCGTCTTCGTCGAATCGGTGCCCTTCGTCGAAACCTGAAGAGGGCGCCGCGGTCGGTGATGGCGAGGTCCTGACTGTTTGCTCGTACAACTCAGGACATGGCGCGGGGCCGGAGGGTTCACGGTCTAATCCGTCCGGGACGGTTTCATTAGCCTGGGTAACCGCCCGGGCGGGTGATTGCTGTGTGTCTCCACGGGGCCCGGCGTCCGTTCCGGTTGATGCGGGGACGGCGGGGACGGCGGGGGCGGTTTCCGCGGGTTCTGCAGAATCTGACCCGTAGCCCCCTAGCAGCGCCCCGAGGCCTCCAGCGTCGTCTTCGGCAGAGCGCGACATGCCATGCACAACCCCGACGCGACCAGAGGGTCCGCGGAAGCACGCGCGTCGCAGCGTGACAGGGTATGCGTGCCGCGAGGCGACGCTGGAAGACCTTCTGATGTCAAAAAAAAGGCACTCCAAAAACTCTCCGACGACAAAAAAAGTAGCGATTGGAGTTTCCCGGGAACGTCCACATTCGTCTTCCGAGAGATCTAGCGACGCATCCCGGTGACACGATGTGCGCGCGGCGCGAGTTACGCGCGTAACCATTGCCTCCACCCGTCCACCCGTCTTCCGGTCGCGAAACCGGAAGACGACGAGATGATTGGCCACAGCCCGTGATGATTAGCAAAGCACCGCCGGGCGGATGTGTTCCCGCCGTGAAGTGAACTGAACGTATTTTTTTCTTAACGCGACGGGTACTATAATATTTTGCATAAAACTTGATTAAAGTTGTCCAACGACGTGTGCTCCGCGGGCAACCCTAAACCCTTTTCTCGGCGTCGGAAGATACGGTCCATAACAGAAGTGAAGCTGGGCTCATGTAGTAGCCTATCGGAGCAACCCCATTGAATCTCTTCCGAAATTCTTAAACCGGAACGTCCCCAAGTTTCGTGGCCATGATGTCCTCGTACATGAGCCTCGTTTTGCGCTCCTTGGCGGCGGCGAACACGGCGGCGACGACGGCGAGCAGCGCGAGAAGCCCCAACCCGATACCCAGGCCGAGGGCCAATTTTTCGTCAGCTTTTGAGTCCGATGACGATCCACCGTAGCACGTGCCCGCGGAGATCACCGTGGAGGGGTCAGAGTACAAATCGCCGATGGACGCGCACGTGATGAGTCCTTTCCCGGCGCCGACGCCGATCGTGGAGTACGTGGACTCCAAAAGTTTCTTATCGGCGTCGTAATCGCCGGAAAAGTCCAGGAGCCAGGCGCGCCGGTACAGCGCTTCAGCGGCGGCAGGGCTGACCTCGTTGAGAAAAGGCAGAATAGCAGAGGCGAACGCCCAGAGCTCGCCCGCGGTCTTCGCCTCCTGAACATCCTTTGTGTAGTACATGTACCGAAGCGTTCCTTGAATAAACGGGACCAGCATCAAAGTACCGATTTTCTCGTGGATGTCGTTTAGCGGGTCGCAATCGGTGGTCGCGCCGACGCGCGCCAGTTCTTTGCCCCTGTTGAAAAGCGCGAGAAGTTCTTGGTTCACCTTGGCGATTCCAGCAAATCCATCCGTGCACGTCATGAAGTTCTCGCAGCGTTTATCCCCGAGGTAGTACAGCAGGTTGTCGCCGTCGATGTCGCTTCCGTACGAGTACCCGAGCGTTTGAGAACCCGCCCAAAAGGCAACCGCCTCGTCCCACGCCTTGACCGACGCATCGTCGTTCTGCGTCAACGATTGCGCGTGGCAGTCGTTGACCTGATCCTGCATCTCCCAGATCGCGTATGGAAACACGTTCATGTACACCAAACCTTTCTGGATAGCTTCTTTTCTGAAAGTGCGCCCCACGGTGGCGAAGTCCAAAGCACCGACCTCGGTTCCCTCGAACGCGGCTTTCATCATGTCCTCGCCCCAAGTGTGCTCGTCGAGGTCTTTTTCTTTTCCAGTACGCGTTCATGATGGAAATGAACTTGTTGTCTTTGTACTCCACAGTGGCGCCTGCGCCTTTCGTTGCAGCGCCGCTGGCGAAACCGCGTATGGAACGAGTTGCGTTGCTCTTCAGCGAGTTCTTGCCTTGCGTCCAGACGTCGAACGAGTTTGCACAAGATGGGGCGTTGGTTTTCGCGTAATTCGCCACCGTGAACTCGCATTCGCCGTCCGCGGTGGGGAACGACATCGTCTCGGCGACAAAACGGCACGAGTTCCCGGGACACGCGGGGGTGCCGCCGCAGTCGTTGAGGTCCTCGGCACAGTTCGACCCGAGTCCGCTCACGATGTCCACCAGGTCAAGGTCGATCTTGGAGTGTCGCGTCACATCTGTCAGAGGCTCGTACCCGGCGAAGTACTCGTACGTCGCGTCAACGCCGATGGTGTGCGCGCCGAGGAGCGCGGCGGCGAGGGGAACCACGAGGCTGGCACGCGCGTGCATTTTGATACCGCTGTTTGTGTGCGGCGCAGGGCGTGGCGTTGTGAACCATATGTGCAACCGAAAACACACGAAAAGCCCACCCGAGAAGGCGAAACGACCGACACACGCCAGGCACACGACGAAATCGGGGGGGTCACGCGTGGTTTCGGGGAAGTGGCTCAAGGGAAAGCCTACAGGAATTGGGTCGTAAGGACAATTGTGACCATCGAAACGGCAACGCGTTTTTTCCCAAATGCTTGCCGGTGTTCTTTTTTGCCTCCCCCGAGGCCACACGAAAGCACACGCCAAAAGCAATCTCAAGCTGAACGAACAATCTTGCATTTTTTCGGAGGGGGACGACGAATTTTCGGGCGGGAACTCCGACACCTTCTCCGTTGCCGAAACGCCAAACGATCGTCAGACCTCCACGCGCGTCACACGCGCCGCGGCGGTCGAATCCGGCCCTCCAGTTGTGTTGCGTATTCAATACGTGCACGTGGAACCTCGCTTTGCACCGCGTTTGGGGTGCGCGTCGTCGAGCCTGCGCCTCGGAAGCGTCCCGCCGCGGTCCGCACGCGCGTCGTCGCCGTAATCGTCGGGCGGCCATCGACCACCCGTTCCCACCATGGTTGCCGCCTCTGGGAAGCCAACTCGCTCGCCCGCTAAGCGCGGCGCGGGCAAGCCCTCGCCCGTCATCGCCAAGGCTAAGCCCCTTTCTTCGCCACTCGCGTCACCAACCCCCTCGCAGCGCTCGCGAGGCCGCGTTGGGGGCGCCAACCCCGAGCAAGATCAAGCGGCGTCGCCAACCTCGAGATTGCCGAGATCGCCGACGTCGCCGCGCGGTACCCCGCGTCGCGGCGCCGCGGTCAAGGCGAAACTGAACATGGAGGCTGCTGCTGCGGACGAAGCCGCGTTTGGGGACAACCCCAGGCGCCGTGCCAAGAAGGACGACGACGACTACGACTCACGAATGGCCTCGGACGACGACGCCTTCGACGAGCCATCCTTCGGCGCGAAGAAGCCTCCGAGACCGAGAAGCAAACCAGGCACGCCACGGTACGTTTCCACGCCCTGACCTACGTTTCGTACCTCGAATCACCCGGAAAGTGGCGAGTTTACGTGTATCGTTATGCGATACATGCGATGACGCAAAGACAAGGCGCGGACGATACGAATCCAACTCGTTCGTGGGCCCTGCGCACCCGCCGTGGTCACCCGAAATCGGTCGCGATCTTAAAGGCCCCCTTCGGCGGTGTCGGAAATTTCGCCCAACTTGCAGGCAGTGATTTTTCGTCTTCAGATTTTTTTGCAATCCGCCGCCTCCATCGATCTCGCGCTCACCTCACACCAACCCCCCCCTCACAAAACCTCCCAGGAAGCCCGCGCAATCCCTCCTCACTGGGCTTTCCCTGGGCGCTGATGGCGGGTCACAGGACACGCAAGGCAAGTGTCAGCTCGCGGAGAACCTGCCCGCGATTCGGGACGTGCAAGACATGTTCACGGACATGGTGAAGAAGCTCCCCGAGTTAGGCGCGTTCATCAAAAAGCTCGGCCGGCCGCTTCGTGTGGCCACGATGTGTAGTGGTACCGAGTCGCCACTGCTGGCGCTGGATAAAATAGGCAACGCGTGCGAACACGTGTACGGCGCGAAGCTCAACGTGGATCACGTTTTTTCGTGCGAAATCGAACCCTTCAAGCAAGCGTACATCGAACGCAACTTCGCGCCGCCCATCTTGTTCCGTACGTATTTTTGGGCGTTTCCCAAATCCTGACAGTGTTTACTGCCCCTCTTTGACCATTTGAGGGTACTACTAGTAACAGCTATTACAACTACATACATCACAAGTAGAATGTTTACTCATACAGTACACCTGTAGACTCAAGACTGACACTTTGTTTTACCCGTCGCAAGGCGACATTCGCGAACTGGACGAAGACCAAGCCACCACCGCGTACGGCGCGCTGGTTGACGTCCCGGGTTGTTGCGACATGCTCGTCGCCGGTACGTCGTGTGTTGATTACAGCAACCTGAACAACGAGCAGAAGGAAATCACGGAACAAGGCGAGTCAGGCCAGACGTTCCGGGGGATGATGACCTGGGTGCAGCGCAAACAGCCCCCGATCGTGATTTTAGAGAACGTCTGCGGCGCGCCGTGGGAAGACATTGCGGAGGCGTTCCAGGCCAAAGGGTACGCCGCGCACTTCATGCGTGTCGACACCAAGCGCTTCTACATCCCGCACACGCGCACGCGCGTGTACCTGTTTGCCACCAAGATCGCGCCTGTGAAAGGCGAGAAAGCCCCCAAGCCGGGCGAGGACTACACGTGCGCCGTGTACCGGAAGCGAGTTAGGACGCTGTCAGGGTACAAGGACAAGAAAACGAAAAAGAACCATGAAGGCACGCTTACGAAGCAGTGGAAGGACAAGGTGAAGGAGCTGGAACGCCCCGCGTCGTCCACGCTGGAAGCGTTTCTGTTTGACTCGGACGACCCGCGCGTGCACAAAGGACGGCAGATGCTGGCGCGCCCGGGCGAGGACGGCACGCGCGCCGGGACGGATTGGGCGCGGTGCGAATCCAGACACCAACGCGCGCGCCTAGAGGAAGGCCTTGGCGCACGAAGGCCGTTCACGAACTGGGAAGGCGGGTGCGTGATGCCTGACTACGCGTGGAACGACTGGGGCAAGGCGCAGACCGACCGCGTGCTTGATTTGATGGACATCGACTTTCTGCGGCTGGCGCAGGCGGACACGGACTCGGCGCACAAAACCTTGGTGTGGAACCTGTCTCAAAACGTGGACCGCACCACCGGAAGCGGCGCCGCGGGGATTTGTCCGTGCCTCACGCCTTCCATGGTTCCGTTCGTGACGAACCGAGGCGGGCCGTTGGTGGGTATCGAGGCGTTGTCCTTGCAAGGCATCCCGGTGGACGACTTGCTGTTAACCAGGGAATCCGAGGGCCAGATGAGCGACCTCGCGGGCAACGCGATGACCACCACCGTGGTCGGCGCTTGTATGCTAAGCGCGCTGTTGCTGGTGAAGGACACGATTTTCGCGTACGGCGCGGTTGTGAAACAAGGCGCCGCGGACGAAGCGGCGAAGAAGAAGAGCACCGCTGGGTCTTCTATGGGCAAATCAGCCACGTCCCTGTCCGTCGGCGGCGCCGCGGGTGCCACCGCGACGGAGTCCAAGGTGCAAGGCGTCGCCGACTTAGTGCCAGGCGACTTAACCCTGTGCTCGGTGGTGCCCAAGGGCGACCAGAAGGGGTACCAGGTACGTGTTGGGCCTTTCCCAAATCCAGGACACACTGTTTACAGCCCCTACGTGACTGTTTGAGTACACTACTAGTAACATTTACCAGTACTGGCGACTGTTACAAACAAATACTACATCACAAGTGCTCTGTTCGGCCCGAATCCTACGACTTTTTATACTCATACACGTTACGGGAAGACTGACACTTTTCGTTAACAATCACAGAAGCTCCTCGCCGAGGCGGGTGCGGCGGCGCGTTTGTGCGTGTGCGAGGCGCAGACGGGGATCGTGGGTGACATCAAGCAGTGTTTGGATTGCGGCCACACCGCGTGCGGTACGTGCTGCGGCAGACCGGAGCACAACTACGTGGACCACAAGATCATTCGAACGGAGCCGAATGACTTCGCCGCGAAGCTAAAGAAGACCCTCCCCATGCGCGTCACCCTGGACGGCTTGGACGTCGCCGCAGCGACCGCCAAGGTACGTATTGGGGCTTTCCCAAATCCCGCCTCCCTGTTTGCCCATACAAGACTGACACTTTCTTTTATTTATCGCAAGGCCAAGGCGTTGGCGGAGGACTCTGGTGAGCTTTTCGGGAGCCAGTCCACGGAGGACGACAGTCGAGAGGAAACGTGGAGGCAGTGGCACAAAGCGCTGAACACCGTGGCCAGCGCGGAGTTCCTGTTTAGAGACGTAAGACGGGCGGACGTGTGGATCGCGAAGTACGTCTGCCCCGGTGAGGACGAAGTCGTGCTTGAGTTAAGAATGGGCGCCCCCGCGACGCAGCCCGAGTGGCGCGTGGTGGTGACCCCGGCGCCCACAACGGACGAACCCATCCACGAGGTGTTTACGCACCCGATTGCCAGGATGCGCGTCGCGCCTGGGGCGAAGCACATGATGGACGGTGACTGGCAAGTCCTAGTGCCGGTCATGCGTTCGTTTGATTTGCAAATCACGGGGGGCGGCGTGTTGGTGGAGAGCTGGCAAGAAACGCTCGGCATGTCCAACGACGAATCCAAAATCACCCTCCTGGCCAAGGACCGGAAGAACTGGACCGCCAAGCGCTTTTCCGAGTACACGGTGAAGTTCGTGAACAAGAAAGACAAACTGTTGTTGGACCTTGACGTGGAAGGCACGTACAAGCTGTTCGACAAGTGTGGCGCCGCGCAGGCGAGCCTTCACAAGCGCGTCGGGAAAGACGGCTTGAACAAAGCAAACGAGATGTACTTTTTCCTCGACCCAATTCGCAACAGCAAGGGCGAGAAGGATTTCTTCGTGTTCGCGGATAACCACCGCCGTTTGCAGTACGGCGAGCACCGCATTCACGGCGGGCGGGTTTCGCCCGATTTCCGGGCCAGTGACACCAACGCCAAGGTGGTGTACACCTGCGGCACGGACGGGCAGTGGATGAAAGTCGGCGCCGTAAAGTTGGAAGAGCGCAAAAGCGAAAAGGCGGTTCTGGCGGCGCCCCGAAACGCAAACGCGCTTTGCGTCGGAGTGGGCGGGTGCGCCAACGCGGTGGCGGTGATGCACGTGACGGTCCCGCTGCCTGCGGTGGACGCGAAGGACTGGCCGGAAGGGGATTTCGTGACCCTACGAAACGACCGAAGCAACGCAACGTTCGGCAGGCTGAACTGGTTCACGAGCCGTTTAGATCTGCCGGACGGCGTCCAGAAGTTTGTCCCGCTCGTCGCGGGGGACAAGAAACAATGCGCCGCGCTTTGCGACGTGGCGTGCCCGCGGTGCGCACCGGTTCCCCCGAACCTGGAGTGGGTACGGAAAGCGGACGAGCTGAACGAGAAAAAGATCGAGTGCAGAGAGGACCCGGAGCAGGCGGCTGTTTTCGAACAAACCCTGAAACGAAGGCCAGCGCCGTTCGTGGTGCAGTGGCGAAAACAACCGCAGGGCGGGGTTGGTTCGTTTGGCAAAAAGGGCAAAGACGTTTCCTCCGACGCCGCAGCGGTCGGCGACGTGGTGATCGCGGTGAACCCGGCGACGCTGGTGCACCGCGCGTTGGCGAACATCGTGGGTGGGGTTGCCCGAGAGCGCTCCGCCGCGCGTCTGTACGACGCGAAGAACCAAGCACCCGAAATGGAGTGGCAAGTCGTGAAACACCTCGAGATGGACACGGCGGCGCCGCTCAAGCCGTTTGAGCTGCAGTCGAACCGCCGCGACCCGAAAGCGCCGCAGCCGCCCGGGTGGAACGTTGGCAAGTTCCCGCTGCGGCCTGAGCAGCTGCGGTCGCTTCACTGGATGCTGGAACGCGAAAGCGACACGCAGCCGGCGTTCGTGGAGGAGGAGGTTGCGGAGTCCGTGTTGCCTGCGCTCGGTTTGCGCATGGACGGCCGCGCGCGGGTGCAGCGCCTCGTCAGAGGCGGCATCATCGCCGACCAGGTTGGGTATGGCAAGACCGCGATTACGATCGGCGCGATTCTGGCGAACCAAATAAAGTGGCCTTTGCCCAACGCGTGCGGTACCGCCGCGAAGCCCACGCCAGTCCGGGCGATTCCCACGAAAGCCACGCTGGTGTTGGCGCCGTCGCAGTTGCTTCGGCAGTGGCCGCGTGAAGTGGAGAAGTTTTCGCAGGGTGGCAAACTCAAGGTTGTGACAATCAGGACGGTCGCGGATATCAAACACCTCACCGTGGGTGAGATCCAGGACGCGGACGTGGTGATCTGCGCCACCTCGGTGTTACGGTCGCCGCTTTACTTCGAACGACTGGCGCGACTCGCCGGGGCGGGGCGGATGCCCGACTGCAAGTCAACCAACGCGGGAAGGCACTTCGCCGCGTCCTACCACGGGTGCCTGGCCGGCCTGGAGGCGCAAACCGAAACCCTCACCGGTTTGGGCGGCGCCGCTGTCGCGAGCAAGGCTGTACGCAAGGGCAAAGGCGAGATCCAGAACGTGCGCATCATCGCCCCGAAACGCCTGAAAGGGAACGCCCTGGTGCAGGCCACGAAAGCGGCGGGGGGCTTGGAAGGGTTCAAGCACTTGGAACCGGCAAAGAGGAAAGCGGCGGAGGCGGCGGCCAAGGCCGCGGCGGACGAAGCGGACAAGACCGCTAAGAAGGCGCCCGTGGTCGTCGTCAAGACCACGCCCGTAAAGAAGGCCACGCCCGTGAAGAAGGCCACTCCCGCGAAGAATACGTCAGTGAAGAGCACGCCCGTGAAAGCCACGCCCACGAAACCCACCCCGCCGGCTGCCGGCACGCTCAGCGCCCGGGGCACGCCCAAGCGCTCCGCCGCCAAGCCGTTGACTTACTCGGAGGAGTTCGGTGCCGCAAACGGCGAGGATTCCGATTTCGAAATGGACAGCGCCGAGGAGACGGATGACGAGTTCGAGGCTGCGCGGTCGCGGAAGAGCCAGAGCAAGTCCAGGGCAGCGAAGAGCAGGAAGCGCACCAAGGTTGAGGGTGAGGACGATGACGATGACGATGATGACGAACCGGTGGACAAGGACCACTGGGGTTTCGACACCCGGGAGGTCCGCGCGGACTGGACGGAAACCACGTCGCCGCCGCTCGAGATGTTCCACTGGCGCCGAGTGGTGGTGGACGAGTTCACGTACCTGCGGTCCTCGGACAGGTGCGTCGTGTTGGGGTTGAAAGCGGAAGCGCGGTGGGTTTTGTCCGGTACCCCACCCGTGGGTGCGTTCGCGGAAATCAAAGACACCGCCGCTTTACTCGGTACGAACCTGGGGTCGGACGAACAACCGCGGTTCACGAAATCCGAAATCACAAAAGCGGAGACGTTTCAGTTTTTCAAGGTACGTGTTGCGCGTTTCCCAAATCCCAAGACTGTTTACGTCCCCTCTTTGAGTGCACTATTAGAAACATTCACTAGCACTGGCAACAACTACATACATCACAAGTGCACTGTTTGCCCATACAGTACACCCGTACATCTCACATCACGAAAGACTGACCGTTTTCTTTTACAATCACAGGAGCGCCCTACGCAGCACTGGCACGAAACCCGGCACGCCGTGGCTCAAGGGTTCCTTGACCGGTTCGTCCGGCAGAACATCGCGGAGATTGATGAGATTCGGTCGGAGGAGATCCCGGTGGAGATTAACTTGCGGCCCGCGGAGAGGGCGATTTACCTCGAGCTGGACCACTACCTGCAAGCCATGGACATGAAGGCGCGGCAGCAGAAGAAGGGCGGGAACAAAGGCGACCGGGACAAGCGCCTGGCCGCGGTGCTTCAGGGCAGCGCCACCGCGGAGGAGGCGCTGATCAAACGGTGTGCTAAGTTCGAACTGGACGACGACGAAGGCAACGCGATGCGGACTTGCCAGGACATCATCGACGTCCGGGAAGCTCAGCTGGAGGAGTGCAAAGAATCGATGGTTGAAAAGATTCTCGACGCGCGGTACTTTTACAAGGAATGGAAAGACACGGCGGAGTGCGTCGGGGTTGAGTTGTTCGACGAAGAGGACAAGGAAACCGAAAACGCGTTCGTGAAGTGGGAAAGCACCATCGCGTCGGACGGCGCGGGGGACCCGGAAGGCACCACACTGCTGAATGCGTTACTCACGGAAGCCAGCGAGGCCCGGCTCATCGCGGATGAGCACGAACCCAAAACGCGCGTGCCGCCGAAAGGCAGCGTTTTGAAGCTGCTCATCGACGGCAAGTGGCGGGTCGGGACGGTGAAGCTCATTACCGGGTCGCAGAAGCAGACGCTTGTGATGGTGTTTGAGGGTGGTTTCCGGCCGAAGAAACAGCTGTTCGTGCCGTCGCAAGAAACCGACATCAAGGTGGAAATAAAGAAGATGAACCCGGAGCACGTGGAGGTCGTGGAGGACGGCGGGATCCTGGCGCAAGCCAGGCGCGCCGCGGAAGCCGTCGTGGCCGCGGCGAACGGCGGCGACTCCGGTGGCGGCGCGGGAGGTACCGGTACGAACACGCCAGCTGATACGCCGCAAGTCACGCCGAGAAAGAAACTCCCGGGCGGTGACTCCCCCGCGGTTGCCCAGTCCGCGGCGCCCACGCCGTCCAAAGCCACGACGCCCTCGCGCAAAGGCATGCCCAAGAAACTGGACGGCGAGCTGAACGACCAGAAGTGGAACATCCGCGAGGAGGTGCGGGCGCTGCGCATGTTAACAAGAGAGCTCATCGGGAGGGTGCGTTCGCTGCGTTTCTTCAAGTCCGTGCGTGACCTGCAGCAGCTGTCTGCTACGGATGACGTGGTGTGCGTTGCGTGCGCGGCGGCGGTGGATGCGAAGACCGGCGGCGGCAAGAAACGCCCACCCGCGCCAGCGCACCCCAAGTCCGAATCCGGCGTGCTCTCCACCTGCGGCCACGTCGGGTGCATGCGTTGCTTGAAACTGCACGCGGATGCGCAAGGGTGCGGCGTGCCCGGGTGCGGGTGCCCCGCGCGGTTCTCCTCGGTGATTGACAGTGCGTCTTTGGGGTCGGAGAAGAGGCTGGTGAGCGCGAACCTGAAGTCGCCCGGCAAGAAGCCCAAGGGCAAGGCGGCTGGGTCGTCTCACTTTGGCGACAACGAACCTCTGGAGAGCGGTTCGCACGGCACGAAGATGGCGCACCTCGTGCAGAGGATCAAAGACACACCGAAAGACGAGCGCATTTTGGTTTTCGTGCAGTTCCCTGATTTGATGCGACAGGTCGCGGATGTGCTGGCTGAGGCGGGTATCAAGACCCTGAAGCTCAAAGGCTCGGTGCACCAGCAAACCGGCGCGCTTGATGAGTTCCAGAAAGAAGATTTAGGAAAGAACGACGCGCGCGTGCTTTTGTTGCTTTCGCGGGACGAATCCGCGTCTGGCGCGAACTTGACAACCGCGAACCACGCCATTTTCGTCCACCCGTTACTCACGACGTCGCAGTACGAGTACGAAGCCAGTGAAACGCAGGCGATCGGGCGCATCAGGCGGTACGGCCAAACCAAACTCGTCAGGGTGTGGCGGTTCCTGGTGAAAGACTCAATCGACGCCGAGGTGTTCAAACAGCGCACGGAGGCGATGATCACGGCGCCGATGAAGGGGGGGGTGGTGCCGAGAAACTGAACGGAAGTTACGGACTACTGACCTACTAACCTAACGACTCTTTGTGCATTTAATACGCTGAAGAAGAGGGAGACGATGACGACTGAACCGCGACCGGCGCGCGAACGTACATGTAGGTCGCGGAGACGAAACGATAGATATTGCTTTTCATTAAACACTTTTTAACGACTTCCCATTCAAACGCTTCACGCGCGCGTCCTCGTCCGATGGCGACGCGCGTGGCGTTCGCGGCCGGCCCTGGGGCTGGCGTCTCCTCGTGTCTCCGCGTGCCACGTTTGCGTGGAGTAGGTCCGTGTCGTGGCAGACCTTCGCGTGTCGTCGCGGACGGTCCCGCCGAATCAGACGTGGCTGCCGAGGAAACTAACACGACGACCGAGCCGGCCGAGGTGGAGACCCTGGATGCGTTCGCCATGCGCGTGTGCGTTCGCGTGGGCCGCGGCGAGAAGGAAGCTTTGAAGATCGTCCACACCCTTCGCGCGAACTGGTTCGAAACCGCGGTGGATGTCGCGTCCCTGACCGTTGAGCAACTCGTGGGCATGGGGGTTCCCGCGCGTTTTGGCCAGGCCATGAGCGACCTCGCGCGTTCAGACGCGGACGCAGCGCGCGTCGCGTCATTCGACGCGGACGCGACGACGACTTCGTCCGACTCGTCACGTGTATCCTCAAGCACGTCCTCACAAAAAGCCAGGCACGACGGGTGGATCGGCGGCGCGTTACCCGGGCCTGATGCGAGGTTGGAACGGCCGACCACTGGGCGAAGCGCGATGGTGGGGAGGGACTGGGGCGACAGCAAAGCAACTGGGTTGGCGTTAGCGGACGTCCGGGTTTCGCGACGTAAGCGTTTGCCCCCGTACGCCCTTATCGCATGTGAGGTCCCGTCATCCCTGAAGTTGGAGCTTGAGAAAATGCAAAGAGACGTCACCACGCGACGCGTGGGGGGCGGGCGCGCGCCGGTGCGGTTGCAAACCGCGGAAAACTACGAACAGGTCGCGCGCGGGTTGATGGGGTGGCTCGTGAGGGTGAAGCGAGGAGGCTGGGACGGCGTTACTGCTGTGCAAGGTACGGGTACGGGAAGTCCCCTTGTGTCACCTACGTGCGCGCCGCCCGAGGGGTTGTCGCTTTGGGACGCGATTCCAAACGACACCGCGGAGGGCGCGACGCTGGCGATCGAGTACCTGCAGTGGCTGTGCGAAGCGCGGGGAATAGCGTCGTCCACCGAGGCGTTTCAGCTGCGGTCGTTAATCGCGATTGCGAAGTACGTACACGGGGACGGTGGAGGGAACGGGGGAGGGTTGGAAAAACCAATCGTGATGGAGCTGGTGCGGGTCCAACGAAGCGTGAGCGTCACGTCCAAACGAGACGTCAAGTCTGCGGACGAAAGCGCCAAGTGGCTTGATTGGCCTGATTATTTATCCTTAGTCGAGCGGTTGAGAGTGGAGTGCGCGCCGCTCACGGTGCAGGGCGACCAACGGTCGGACACGGACGTGGCGTGCGCGGTGCAGCGGTACCTGCTGTTTGCTATTTTAGCCTCAGTGCCGGACCGACAAAGGACGCTTCGCGAGTTGAAACTTGGAAAAACGCTCGTGTGCGAGACCTTCGACGAAGCGGTCGACGTTGAGGAAGACGTTTCATCTTCCTCCTCTTCCTCCCAAATGTCTTTCGCAAAACGCCGGACCTGGATGGTCCGGCACGCCCCCGAGGATTACAAAACCGGAAGCGCGTACGGCGCGCGGCCTGATTTAGTGCTCGACGACCGTTTGTACCCGGCGCTGGAGCAGTGGTTGTTTGGGACGGATTTTGTTTTTGCTAAAAGTGAAACACGCGAAAACGGTTTCGACGTGGAAACCGCCGGGTACAGCGACTGGGGACACCGCGCTGTTTTGCTGCCGCAGCACGAGTTCGTGTTCTCCAGGCCGAACGGCTCTCCTTGGACGGTATCCGAGCTGTCGCGGGCGTTTTCGATGACTTCCTTGCGAATCACGGGGCGGAAAACGAACCCGCATCTGGTGCGCGACATGGTCGTCACGCACGTGCGCGCCGAAGGCCTGGCGAGCGACGCCGAGCTGGAAGCTTTGGCGATGTACATGGGCCACAGTGTGGCCATGCAGAAAGGAACCTACGACAGACGCACGACGTCGCAGAAAGTAGCCCCCGCGGTGGGGCTGATGTCGCAAATCAACAAGAGGGCGGGAACTAAAAAGGAGTAGGGAGGTGCAGGTGTTAACAAATATTGTAATCGAAAAGATATGCGTTTTCACGGCTTTCAAATGTTGACTGTCCGCGCGCTGAAACGAGCTCACACCCGTGCCGCACCCCCCGCGGGGCCGTGCGTCGGGTCCCCGACGCGAGTGTCGCGCGGTCTCCACCGCGGTGTGTATCCACCGGCAAAGCGCGGTCCAGGTGTGACTTTTGAAACGGACGTTTCATCGGTGCGAACGCTCGGCACGAACCTTCAAACGCGCGAGATGTTAGATCTCATCCGCAAAGCGCTGCGAGACGTCCAAGATGCGGTGAAGCCTCTTGGGAAGGTTCTTCTCGCGACGAAGCGCTGCCCGAACGACTTGACAGGCACGACAGTTGTGGTGGGCGGAGACAGGTTTCGCGTAAACGAGATGTTCGCCGAGGGAGGCGCGGCGAGGGTGTACCGCTGCGTGGCTGTTTCGGCCGGTCCTTGTGGGGCGACCGCAACCGATGGGACCTGCTCAGTTGCTGAGGCAACCCAAGGGACCTGCTCAGGTTCTACGCCGAAAAGCAAACAACAAGTTCCCAACAAAAGTCTCGCCCTGAAGCAGTGTTTGCTCGACCCAGGCCTCTCCGAAACCGAGGCGATCCTGGAAGGCACCATCCACGCTTCACTGTCGGGCCATGAGAACGTAGTCACCCTGCACGCGCACGACGTGTTCGTGCCTCGGCGTCGCGAGCGAAACGCCGCGAAGGAACCCGTGCGCGAAACGCGCGCTGCGCTTTTCGTGATGGACCTTTGCGCCGAGAGTTTGGCGGATTTCGTGCGTCAAAGGGACGGGCTGACAGAAACAGAAGCGCTGCTGGCGTGCGCCAGCGCCGCGCACGCGGTGGCGCACATGCACGCCAGGGACCCGCCGGTGATACACCGGGACGTGAAACCGGAAAACGTGCTGCGTACGAGTAGTAGTAGTGACGATGACGACGAAAAGAATGAAACAAAAGATGCTTGTGAAACACACGACAAAAGCGACGATGACGCGAGCACAAGTACGTCCCAGTGGCGCTTGTGCGATTTCGGCAGCGCCGCGGTTGGCGAGCGGCTTTTTTCCAGCTCTCGTGACCGGTCAAGCGCTGAAACTGAGTTCACAAAAAACACAACCCCGACGTACCGCTCACCCGAGATGTGGGACCCGGTGCGGTTCCAAGCCTCGGGGGTAAGTATTTCCCAACTCCAAATCCCATGACTGTTTGCCCATACGAGACTGACACCTTTTTTTTTTCCAAACAGGTTGGGAAACCTTGCGACGTCTGGGCGCTGGGGTGTTTGCTGTTCGAGTGTTTGCAAAACGCCCCCCCGTTCGGGTTCGAACCCAAGCTGGTCGCGTTGCAAGGCAGGTTCGCACCGGTTACTAAGATTTGTATATCGAAAAACACCTTGGAAATAATCAAAGACTGTTTACGCGTGGACCCGGAATCTCGGCCGAGCGCGCTGGACGTCGCGGCGCGGTGCGAAGAGTGCTTGAAAAGAATCAGAAACGGGGACGGTGTGCTTTCCGACGCCGACGACGAAAACGTCAAGGCGAATACCCTTGAAAACGTCCATGACTCAAACGACCCAGGAATAACTCAAGACACACAGGGACGGACTGTATCCGAAGTATCCGAAGTGAGGACACTTTCTGAAAAGCAATCCGAATCGAACACAATTGAAACAAAGCACACCCGCGAAGCCGTTCTTGACTGTGTTGAAGAAACGGAAACGGCGGGCACGGGATGGGCGGCTTTTGGGGAGGTCGGAGATTCAAATTTGGGTCGAGTGGGGAAAACGGACGAGCGCGCGGCCGAAGAAACTGCGCAAACTGAGGAGGAAACGTCTCCTCCCGATTTGACCGCATGGAACGCGTTCGACCGCGAAACCGAGGATGCTACGCCATCCGAGGACACGGACAAGGGCAAGGGTACGCAGCAGTGGGCGACGTTTTGATTTTAGTAAATCTTTTAGTCGTCCTGTTTACGAGTAGCTTGTCGTCGAAGAAAAAAAGGAAATCGTTTGCACGCGTCTGTTTTACTTCACCGCGCTAAACACCCACACCTTTTCCCTTTTTAGTTTCTTTTCAGCTACAACTACCCCATTCCTACCAGGGTACAGAAGCCCGATCCCTACAGTACACCCGAACTTTTTTGTTCGGTTCATCATCGCTCCATCATTGTTCGATCGCGGATTCTTTCGCGTCATCCATCATTCGCGTGTTGAAATTCCAACCCCAACACCCCCCCTCAAATCACCTGAACGTCGGCACCACCCCAAAGTCCTCTTCCCTGAACCCCGCTGGTATGTCGTCGAAGAAGGTATCCAGGAAATCCGCATCCGCCTGTGCGCCTCCTTTCACGAAATCCGCGACGAAGGAGTTGAACTCGTCGTCGGCGGCGAAGTGCGACGCTCCGTTTCGCGCGGCGCCGCCGCTGCCGCCCGAACTCGAAGGCCCGCCCGACGAAGGCACCACGGCTTCGTCGTCGTCGTACCCGTCCGATGTGGTTTTCCGCCGCTTACCACCCTTGCCGCCTGCCCGAGTGGTGTTGGTGTTGTTGCTGGTGGTGTTGTTTTGTTGCTGGTTGCTTCCGTTTCCGTTTCCACCAGAGAAATAGTACGGTTCGCTCGGTTTCAGGTGCGCCAGCGCGACTTCCCGAGCACGCTGGGTTTGGTCCGCGACGGCGGAAGGGGCGCCGCTTCCGCTCGCCGCCGCGCTTGCGCCCACCGAGTTGAGCTTCAGCCCTACTCCCGAAAACAAAAAACGAGCGTGCTTCGCCACGAAGTCGTTCGCGCTGTGGATCTGGACGTCGCAGGTGCTGATTGAAAAAAGAAAAATGTCAGTCTCGTATGGGCAATCAGTCGGCGGAATGTGGTGATTGGGAAATACTTACCGGCAAAGAAACGCGCGGTCCTCATGGCACACCACCACCACCGGGTTGGCCTGATGGGCGATGAAAGGAATCGGGAAGGGAAAGGAACGTCAGTATGTCAGCAGTACATTTTGTACAGCTTGTGTCTGTGAAGAGTCTTTGACAAGTCGTCTAGAGTAATCACTCCGTGACGCATTCACCAAATCCCGCCTCCTTGTTTTACCGAATCTGGCGACTGTTTGTCCATACATCGCCCAATACATGGACTGACACTTATTTTTCCAGAAAGCGAGGTCGAGACTGGATTGGAAAAAGCGTCCCAGGCCGTCTTCGCTGTGCACCGGTACGCGGGGCGGTTGGGTGTGGTCCGGCGGACGCGTCCTGTGGGCGCGCGACCGCGCGCGAGTTGTTCAAACCGCGGTGGGAAGCGTGTTCGCGCGGTTGCGTCACAAAACACAAAGCCGGACGCACCTGGCAGATGTCGCACATGGGCCTGGCGGTCGGCGCGAACGCGACGCGTTCGTGTTTCGCGACCACCGGGTTGGCGGAATGGATGCTGATGAGGGAGGGAGGGTTAAAGGAGGTGCGTGGGGGTTGGTGGGGGTTAGTTTTGGTGACCGTTACGCGCGTAACGGTCGGTCCACATGTCGCGTCGACCTGGGAACGCCAAGCCCCCGCATTTGCGTCACAAGCAAGCCCCACCCCGCGCCGTTCCCGGCGAACACCGTGGACGAAAGAACGGCAAGAAAGCACCCATCCGAAGACGCGCGACGCCGTTTCGCCCATTTTCCAGCAAACGCGCGTCCCCCGCAAACACGCACCTCATGTCGCACGACCCGCATATCACCGCATCGTCCGCGCAGCACACCAGCGTCGCGGGGTTCGCCGTGCACACCTCGCAGAAAGTCTTCATGGCGCGGTTTACAGAGGGCTCCCGAGCGCGCGCCGCGAAGTACATTGGATGAGAGAATGCCCATGCGAGAAAAAGGGGCAACCGAACGAGGAAAATGCACAGGTGGCAGCCTCTCGTTTTCGCGAAAGCGCAGCCGCTGAAAAGTCGTAAGGCATTTATTTGGTGATGATGGGTGCCGACGTCACGTCATCCAAGTTTTTTTGTCGTCACACACCGCGACCTTTTCAAGAGATGACTGGACGAGAGCAGGCGTTTCGTTTTCGCTTTTTGAAAGAATTGAACCAGATTCCCATATTATTTTTTTCGCGCCAGGACGTAATTCTACCTACGCGGATCTACTATTACTAACAACCCTAACACCTATTCCCCCCTCCCTACACCCCACTCGACTCCGGGAACAAAGCATCCAGGGTGCTTTGTATTACTTCCAGGCCGACCATCATGCACAGAATCTCCGACCGCGCCGCGCCTAGGACGTCCAGCGCGGCGCGCGTGCAGTTGCGGTCGCCGACCAGGTTGTTCAACGGCCCGCGGCTCCAGCTCGCGAGCAGCGCGTCACGCGTTTTCAAGCGAACCTGTTCGTCTTCCTCGAGTTGTCGTTGGTCTCGTTTGGACTGACGCTGACGCTGTGTATCACTCATTCCAGGTTGATTCGTGTTTGGCACTGAATCATCGTTCCCTCTTGCGGACACGCCGTTTCCCTCAAAATTGACCTCCTCGTTTTTATACCAAACCCCGTTCGGCCACAGCGTGGCGTCGATCCACTCCACCACGCGTGTCACCGCCCCGGGCGTGCGCAACGCCCTCGTTTTGTTCGCAACTAGCTCCTCAACCGCACTGCCCACGAAAAACTCCAGAGTCTGCCGCGCAACGGACACGATGGTTCGCCGCACCACGCCTTTGTTGTGCAAATGAAAAACGCTCTCGAACAACTGCAACACGCCGCCGTTCATGTTTACGGAACTTTTGTCGTACTTGAGGTCGGCCTCGGAGGCGTCGTCGGAGTTCCGAATGTTGGGATATGATGCGCTCAATCCATCGCAGGTACTTAAATCCATTGACGAAAAGTTCCAAGGCACGGAATGCGCTCCAGTCGTAACAGCACTTGACCCGCTTTTGCGCCTCGCGTGTTTCGCGCCGGTTGGAGGTTTTTTGTGCGCGGCGTCGCCGGACGGTGTGTGTCCGTCGCCGGCGTGACGCAGACTCCCTCCAAACGAAATCGTTTTCATCCCTCTCTCCGCCACGGCTGCGAAGGACGCGACTGAGGACGACTTTTCGTGTGCCTTGTCGCTGTTGTCCGGCGCGAAAACCCCTGTCATGGTGTTTTGGTCAAGAAAAACGCAAAGCGGCTTTTGCCAACCCGAAGACGAAGACGTCTGGACTCGTTCGTTTGATGCGTCGTTAACTCCCGAGAATTCAAACTCAGCGCCGCATAGCTCAACGAGGTACGCATCAAGCAAAGACCTCCTCGCTTCAAGAAACCCTCCGTCCAGGGAGTTCAGGACAAATCGTTTTTTGGGTAACGAAGGAATCGAAGGAATCACGCCCTCCTCGTTTTTCGCGGAAACTTTCAATCGCTCGTGCAACGCTTGAAAGTTCCGAAACCGCCGAGGGACGACCCATTCTTTTTCCGCGCCGGTATCGCCGGTATCGCCAATCAGCCGGACACGCACGGTGTACACCGCGTACGCGCTCGCGCCTTTCCCGGCGATGTGCGCCTCCGTGACCCGCACGGAGGTTTGGGAGGAACCGGCGCGGGTGCCAAAAAGAGATTCCGCGGCATTTGAGGTTTCGTCGGGCGAGTTCTTATCACGCTCCGCCGACGCGCGCGCCGGCTCGAAATCAGGAACCGACGAGCTCGGTGATTCCGGCTCGCCATTCGTGCCGTCGTCGGGTTTTTCCAAAGCGCACTCGAGTTTTGGTTCGTACGATTCGCTTCCAGAGCTCGGCCCCCCCTTGCTCCCGTTCGCCGCCTTGATGTCGTCCTCCGCCGCGAGCAGCGCGTTTAGGCCGCGGTGCGCCCAGGCTGGGGAGAAAAAACCCAACAGCGGCCGTAATAAACACCCCACTAGCAGCTCCCTTGCCAACGGAACAAGTAACGGGTTGGTTTTAGTGCTCGCACCTGTTTCGCACAGCAGCGCCGCACATATCGTCTCGCACCGCTTGGATAAAACGCGGGAGGCGTGTTTCTCGAGCACGCGTAACGGCGACGTCGTTTCGGTTTCGGTTGCTTCGTTTTCGGAAAACAAGCCCAGGTCTTTCAGCAAAACCCCCGCCATCGCGCTCTCGGTTTCTTTCGGCGTCGACCGGACGTACCCATCAACGCCATCGGTGGTCACCAGGGTACGTTTCGCCTCTCTGAACTTTTCCAAGTGCGTCGCGAGTATGGTTGGAATTTGCTCCTGGCACGAGGAAAAAGAAAGTGTCAGTCGGTCGTAATGTGTATGAGTAAACAGTCAGGGCAGAGGTGTAGCCGTCCCTTCGCAGGACGAGTATGGGCAATCAGGCAGGCGGAATGTGGTGATTGGGAAAGGCCCTTACCAAGCAAAGCTCCAGCAAATTCACGCCCCTCGTTCGTTTCGCGAGCGCCGCGAACGCCACGTCCAACACGCGCGACACGTTTCGGGGAAACTCATCGTCCGTTTCCGCGATTTGCCGGTACCACAGCTTGGTTATGAACTCGGTGACTATTTTGTCACGCAGCTTGGACCACGCGCCTAGCAATCCAGGGGATTGTGCGGTGGGAGGATCGAATCCGGATTGATTTCTCGATTGGGTTTGGCTTTTTGGCGACGACGTTCGCGGCAACGACGAGTTCGAGTTCTTTTCCGAGCTCGTCTCAATCGTCTCGAACCTGTGTAACAGCTCGTGAAGCTCGGTTTCGCGTTTCGTGAGGCTGTTTGTTGGGAATTGGGGCTGTGCCATTTCTGTAGCGCAAGACGTGGACGCCGTGTCCAAGTGCGAACCGCGCGCGTCCGTGTCCATCTCGGTTGCATCTAAATTCGCGGAAGTGCCGTGTTGTAACCCTCCTGTTTTACCAAACAAATCCCAAGTAGTCCCCGCCGTATCCCCCGCGCCTCGGTGTTTCCTACGACTCACGCTTGCGTGGAAACGTTTCGTGCGCGTGTCCCACCGTGTTTCGAAACGCACTCCACCCAGCGTGTGCGTCGCGAGCACCACGACGAACGCGACGGGCAGATTGTACCAAAACTTGGAGCTCGCAAAACTCAAGGAAAAAGACACCACTGATGACGCGAGCACCAGACCCAAACACGCGCTCACGGCGGACCTCGCCACGACGGTCGCGTCGGGGCGGGGGGGGGCATCCATCACGACCGGCAAACCGCGTCCCCTCGAACGCAGCCTCCCGGAGTCGTCGGCCCGGGCCGGGCGCTGTGATGGCAATTGTTTCGGGTCCACGTGTTCATGTTGGAAATCGCTGTTTTTAAATTCCTCCTGTTCCTGTGACTGTTTGCTTGCCGGACGGACGGAATCTTTTCGTGCTCGGTTCTCGTGGCTCTCGTGTTCGCGGGCCCTCGTCATCCGCCCTGCATTCATCGCGCGCGCGCCGCTCGACCGCGAAAGAGGTTCACGCGCGTTTCCGTGTCGTCCCAAGAGTGTCACTGGGTCCACGTCCCCGCCGTTCCGAAACCTTCGGAAGCGTCCCGTGGTGCCCGCCTCAACGGGTGGGAAACGCCGCGGGCAGGAAGATCTGAGAAGCGCCCCCGACGTTTCGACCATGGCGCAGGCCCCGATGCAGGCCAAGCTGGTACGTTAGGGACTTGGGTTACCGGGACACGTGCACACCCTGCCGTACGACGCGAGAAACGCGATACCCAACCACACACACCCCCGAACCACACGCCACACCAACACAGACGGAACGTGGGTGTCGAGTGCACTTCTGGAAAACAGGTTTGGGTTGGTTCTTTTGCGAAGGAAATTTCGTTAAAAACAATCGCGCGCGCACGAGCGAGTACAAGTAGCGCCGTTCGTACCGTCAAAACACCTCGTGACTTACCGTCAAAACACCTCGTGACTGACGTTTCTTTTTCTTTCAATCACTCGTACCTGTTTCAAAACCTTCCAGGTGCTTCTCGGCGACATGGGCGCCGGTAAGTCTTCTTTGGTGCTTCGGTTCGTGAAGGGTCAGTTTTTCGATTACCAAGAAAGCACCATCGGCGCCGCGTTTCTAACCCAAACCGTGACCACGGACGACACCACTGTTAAGTTCGAAATCTGGGACACCGCGGGCCAAGAGCGGTACCACAGTCTGGCGCCCATGTACTACCGCGGCGCCGCCGCCGCGATCATCGTGTACGATATTCAAAGCCAAGCTTCGTTCGCGCGGGCGAAGAGCTGGGTTCGGGAGCTGCAGAGGCAAGGCAACTCGCGGTTGTTCATGGCCCTCGCGGGGAACAAGTGCGATCGGGACGAAACAAGAGAGGTGGAGGTGGACGAAGCCCAGGCGTACGCGGACGAAAACGGGCTGCACTTTGTGGAAACAAGCGCGAAAACGGCGACCAACGTGAACGAACTTTTTTACGAAATCGCAAAGGTACGCAACTTTCCCAAGCACCGCACTTCGCCTCCCTGATCACAGCCCCTACTTGACGTCCACTCATTAAAAAGGAAGTGCACTACTGGTAACGCTTACCAGTACTCGCGGCTCTTACAAATACATCCCGAGTGCTCTGTTTGCGGAATACAAGTTGCGAACGTCGCGACCGACTGACACTTTCTTGTTAATCGTGCCAGAAACTCCCGAAACCGTCGCTGCGCGACGGCGGCGTGGGAAACGCGCCGGGCGTGGTGCTGGACGGAAGGGGGGGCGACCGCGTGAAAACGCAGTGCTGCTAGGTTTGTTGTGTACACCATGTATGGGGAAGAAGGGTGAATTTTGGATGGGAGGATGGGATGATGGGAGGAGGAGGAACACGCGGGACGTCGTCGCGTTGTCAATCCCTAATTTTGCTAAATGGCCTACAGTATTTTTTTCGCGCGTCATCTTCACCTTCACGCCTCGCGTCACCCTCCCCGTTTCCTTTTCGCTTGTGCTTCCAATGTACTGCTGACATTCTTTTCTTCTTTTTTAACCACCCCTACTCGCGGTTGCGTTTCGTTCTGCGCGGTCAACTCCGCGTGCAGCGCGGCGAACACGTTCGTCTTTCCCTTGGTCACCGCGTTCGCTAACCCCACGTCTAGCAACGCATCCACCATCCCCCGCGTCGGGTTCCGCCCTTCGTCCACCAAAACAAGCGCGCTTACCGGAAGCAACGTCGCGGAGAACGCGTCGTCGTCAGCAGCCTCGGTGGACGCCGCCGCCGCGCGTAAAAGAGGCAGACTCCTCACCAAGTCCTCCAGCTTGTCCACGATGCGCGCTTGATCCGAACCCCCGCCTGCGCTCAACACGAGTTCGCACTGATGCACCTCCCAGATCACCTTCTCCAGGGCCTTGCCGACGGGGGTGGCGGACATCGCGGGTGGCGTATGGCCTGGCACAGAGGGCCGCGAGGTCGACACCGAGGAAACGCGGAACCGACCCGCCCCGAGGCGCACAAAGGGAGTGTAGGGTGAGACAAGCCCCGTGAAAGTTTTCTCTGTTTTGCGAGTCATCACCCTTTTCTCGTCCGCGTTTTATGCCGACTAATAAGTCACACACGAGGGGAAATAAAAAATTGGCGTCACGAACGAAACGCCAAACGTGTCCTTGCATTGGTCATTCCAACTCGCGCGTCGTCCCTGGACCGCCGTTCGACACGGTCACGACCGAGATGTTCTCCTACGCGTACAGCCCGTCCACCGGTTTCGACCCGACCAGGGCGGACGCGCTTGACGACGAGAACCAGCTAGTGCCGCGTCACTCCGTGACTCTTCAAGAGCTCGCCATGGAGAGACCACCGCGCGGTCTTCTCGGAACCGCCAAGTCCGGCGCACCGAACCGACGCGCGTTCGGGGACTTGTCCAACTCCAACCCCGCGGGTTCGGGGCACGCAGGTCTGCGGAAAAGAGCAGGCACGCGCTCGCACGACAGCCAAGAAGGAGGCAGCGCGCGCAGTGTGGCCACCACGGCGGTCTCCGACGCCAGCACGTTACCGATGCGAATGGATTGGAGCGACATGACACGCGCTGAGATTTTCGCCATCCAGGCGCAGCGAGCGCGCGCGGGTGTTTCCAAGGACGGCATCGCCGGAGGGTACGGCCTGCCTATGGACGATCATTCGCCGCGGAACCCGGGAGGGCACGTCACGTCGCCCGCGGAATCAACCGCCACGAGGGACACGGATGACACCGTGCCGCCAGGCGCGCTGACCATCGCGCGCGCCGCGTACGCGGCGCGGAGTTACGAAGGCTCGCGCAACGCGATGGAGGTGGAACACGCGAAGCAGCACGGGATGCCTTACGAAAGTAACGTGACTCAGCTACTGCAATGGCGGGACAAAAGCCGGAGCGGGTTTGTTTTTCTCGCGGGCGTCGCGAGCTTGACGCTTCCAAACGCGCCCGGGTTCTTCACCGCGCGCATGCCGTACATCAGCCCGGTCGTTGTGTGTGCGTACATCGGCATGGGGTACCTGGTAAGGGCTAGTTTGCTGCAAACCGTGTTTTCAAAAAGAACGCACAACCTGTCCATAAACGCAAACGCGGCGAAACGCGTTGCGGAAACGCTGGCGGTGCGTTTAAACGCAATTGTGGATAAACACGACGACGTGCTGTCGGGACGGGACAACGCGAAGGTTTTGATGACCTTCACTGCGTTGTTTTCGGTCGCGAAATTGCAAACATACCTGAACAGCACGTGGTGGGTGTTGTGTGTGGTGTGGTGTGTGTGCTTCGTTGTGCCCAAGGTCGTGTCCACGCAAACTCCGCGGATCGCGAAAGTACGGAACTTCGCGCGCGCCGAAATTCTTGGTCGCGCGTTCAAACTTCCAGTGGAACAGCGATGGGCGCTCGGTGTGGTGGCGCTTTTGGGTTCGTGGTACGTCGCGTGGTTCGAGCTCAAACTAGTGCTCGCGTTCGTCTCTTTCGTCTCCCTACGGCTGTGGCGGGAAACCAACAAAGCGCACGCCGCACGATTGGACGCCGCGATGAGGAGCGCGTCGGCGTCGGTGAACCGCCGGCTAAGCCGCGCCGGAAGCGAGTTCCGCAGCGCCCTGGTCGGCGGAACCCCGAGCTTCTTAATAAGGAAACGGTTCCGGTGAGAGGTAGTGTTCCCTGTATATGTATAGTAGAAGTCAAGAAGTAGTACTTGTGTTAATAAGAAAGTGAAGTGATGTATTCATTCGAATATCTAACACCTAATACGGGATGATACAACTAGTTCCCAACACTACCACTAACTAGTCTAGCTATCCGGCAGTTCCAGCCGCATGCCTATTTGCTCCGCTAACTTCGCAATCGCCCGGCGCGCGTAGAACCGCCTTTGCGGTTCCGGAAGCGCGCTTAAAAACGCCCCTGCTTTCTGTGCGTACTCCACGGCTTGTCTCGCCGCGGGGGGGTCTTTGTTGCCGAAAACGTCCGCGCGGTCGTGCTCGTCCTTCCCTAACGACCGCCAAAACACGTTCACGGCGACGGACGCGCCGCCCCACCCGTCGTCGCGCGAATGTTTGCCCATACAGTTTTTCTCATCTTCATCATCTTCATCATCTTCATCAATTTCATCGTTCGTCTCATCATCGTCATCAAGCGCGTGCGCGTGGTGAAACCACAGCGCAGGTATGAACAGCGCCTCGCCCGGGTTGAGGTGCGCGACGACGCGCGCGGTTGAGACGTTTTTGAAATTGGGAAACGCGGCGTCTCGGGCCTTTTTTCGCGCCACCAACGCCTCGTCCAAGTCAACCGCCTCGTCCATGTCGTCCACCCTGGAGGACGACCCTTCGCAGTGCATGAAAGGCTCTGCATCCGGTGACCACAGCGTCACACGCTTCCGCCCGACGACCTGTGCTAAAAGGTTGTCGTGCGTGTCGTAGTGCGTCCACAGCGCGACGCCCCTCGACGCGACCCTCAAAACGCTGGAGTGGTATTTTTCCGTGTCGTAAATACTGCCAGCCCCGAAAAGAGCGCATCCGCGAGGTCCGGCCGTGAGGTCCGCGAAAAGGCCCGGGAACAAATCGAAAAAGTGCGCCTCCGCTTTCTTGACGCCGCTTACGCTCCGCAGGTAGTACGTCTCTCCTTGCGCGATGACGGGCGGTAGCGCGTTGGCATTATTCCCCGTCACCCTCGCCACGAATTCGGCCAAACCCATCTTGCGAAACTCAAAGTTGCGCTTCGTGCCAGGCGCGCGGTGCCCGGCGAGATCGACGGTGTTTGTTTTGTTATGTTTAGGGTCTAGGGTTTGCTCTTGAATTTCGGGTGGGGGGCACACGTGTACGTCCACCAAGCTGTTCGCTTCAGGGCACGTCGCAAACCTCTCCGGGGTCCACTTAACAAGCGCGTCGCCCATCCACATACCGGTCAAAACCACAGGCTGGTTGTTGTTTTGTTTTACAAGCGCGTCGAACTCTTCGCAGGTCGATGGACACCGAACGCGTCGCACCTCGCGCCGTTGCGTTTTCGGGACAGGCGGCGGCCACAGCGGCGGCGCGGAGTTGTCGTTGGGGAGCGCGGGGGGGAGGCGCTCGGAGAACTCAAACGCCCTAAACTTGCCGGCCTCGTCCGACGAAGCTCTGGCCGCGGCTTTTTGGTCCACGGGTGTTTCCATCTGGGGCAGCGACGCCGCACACACCGCGAGCGCGGTGACATCTCCACTGGCCATCGTCCTGACTTTGTTTAGTGACAATTCGCGTACTGGAAACGCAACACATGACGGAAGGCCGGTGTTCGCATCACCAGGGTGCGTCACGGGGCGGCGACTGCGGTCCAGACACCCGGAAGCGTCCAGCAAATCCTTCCAGCGCTTCGCGTCGTGCGACGAAACAACCAACGCGACATCGGTCTCGACCTGCCCCACGGGCTGGTACCCCCAGATCCCCGGGTCCATCGCGTGCCAAAGGCCGAGAAAACGATCTACGTCTCGCGCTCGTCACCAGACCACCGCGCAGAGCCGGGAAGGGGCACGGAGCCACACCGAGACGTGCCGCCCGACAGAATGACGGA